>Ga0209372_1000045_pt1 | contig 94584 bp, 53 predicted proteins | sample AgamicAtPe_FD_187170 | JGI IMG/M metagenome (GOLD analysis project Ga0209372, IMG submission 187170) | Agave microbial communities from Guanajuato, Mexico - At.P.e (SPAdes) (version 2) | ecosystem: Host-associated > Plants > Phyllosphere > Phylloplane/Leaf | place: Guanajuato, Mexico | collected... | reverse complement strand
CGGTGGAGATTCAAAGTGGCCAATGGGGACAGCATAGTAACTATTTATATGCGCGCCAGCTGGGCTCGCAAACCAAGGCGAATTTGAGCCAAATCTTCTCCCTTCTCCTTCGAGCAAACTGGACGCTCTGAAGTGCTAAGGTCAAGAGCCTCTGATCTGTGGAGACATTCTGTAAGCTAGAGGGAGGCGAAGTAAAGAGAGACGTCGTTGGCTTCCGAGTCACGTCAGGCTCAAGTTGGTCAAGCTCGCTGATAAGTTGACCACCAATGGGCTGAACCGACCACCGAGCGAGAGGGGGCGCGACCATTCCACGCTAGGAGGAGGCGTCTGCGGCTAAATTGAATAATGTGACCCTCAAACAATGGAACTATTTCAGCGTATTGCGTTTGTTTGCTCGATGAAAAATGTGAACGAGTTGCGAAGAGTTTGCGCGCGTTGGACTTTATCAAACTGGCCCTCCTCCTCCCTTTGGGCACCTAGCGAGATTTGCGCACTTGGCTTGAACGCGCATTTGTTTCCAGCTTCAATTTGGTCTAGTTTAGCTAAGTCTAGTTGAACAGACTAAAACATTAGCAAACTTTACTGTCCAAACCAAACTCGGGTAGCGCTATTTATGCATACAAGACTGGTGGCAGTATTAGCTTGGCGCCAGACTGTTAGTCTAGTCGTAAATTTGTTGCACTGAGCTTGAATGTTGGCCGAGTCAGCGTTGCCATAGATGATGCTTTGTGTTGCTTATTCGCAAACACACCTGCCAACTCATGATAAGTGCCAGAGTGAACGCGCTCGCCCGCTGACAACTTGGGCCCCAGCCAGCCTTCCCTGGACAAGAGTTACGGCTGCCACGTCAGATTGTGTTCCGCTAAGAGGCCGTAGGCGAACAGGCAAGCCAGCGTTGGATAAGTTGCTCGCTCTGGTTCAAACGGGCCTCATCTCGAGCCCGGCGAGGGGCGAGACAAACGTGAAGTGGATACCAACTTGATATACATATACATGTGCGCGCCAGTCTCGGACGGCCCGTGAGCTGAATTGGCCCAAACAATTAGCAAGCCTCGCTCGGGAGCCGCTTTCGCCTGTCGAAATGCAATTAATGTCTTGCCTTCTGAGCCCCAGTCAGGTGCGTGTGGCCGGCGAGATAGCGCAATCTGTTCAATCTGTGCCCAACGCAAACTGGGGTGGCCCGATTACCGTTGTCCTTGGCCGCCACAGGCACTGCCACGGGCTTGCATTCAATTCAGTCCCATTGTTGTGCTAGCTCCAAACCAAAACTCTCGAATAACGTCCGCCAGCAGAGGGGCTATGGGCCAAACAAACAAACAAACGAGGGGGGGGCCACCAGTTAGCCAAATAAACAAACTCCGCCACAGATCGAGCGTCGGCCAATCGTGAATTAAATTCGGCTTCCAACTTGGATTGGCCGATCGCCGAGAATATATCGAGTCCTGGGCGAATCAATAGACTTGCTTTGAAAGCAAGCGGTGGCCAGCAGACGAGAGGCCGAGTATCCTCACTCGGCCGGCCGCCTGAGTAATTGACTGTTGTGCAGCAAAACCGGCTGATACGCTCCATTAAAGTCGGCCGACTTGCCTGTCTTGAAGCGAAATGAAGCCGAGGGGCTTGGCCCGGCTAACTGCGCGCTCCTTGGCCCCATGAGCTCAAACGAGAATGCTCATCGGCTTGGTTGCCTATTTTAGCCAAGAGCTTGCTGCTCTGTGTCTCTCGATTATAACACCGGCCAGCAATGGCGCACAGCTCCAGGCTGCACAATAACTCATGCAGCCCCCTCCCCTTGTGGCTTTCGCTCGAGCTCCCAAAGCGGGCAAGCTTCTACACTGTGAGCAGCTTGGCCTCGAATGCCGGAAGACATGAAAATAATCTTGCATCAACGCCAACCCAAATCCCAACAATGAGCAGATAAGCGTCCCACTCAGCTTGGCCCAAAACCAAAGCAGCGCGAGATGCAGGCGCTTGCTCGTCGTGCAGCAACCAGCAGCTGCATGTTGCCTTCCTAACGCTTCAAACTCGAGAACCAATGAAGCCAATGAGAGGCTGGCACAACTAGTTGTGCTGAATTAGAGGGGAGGCTTGAAATTGGCAAAGGGTCGAGCGGCAAGCCACGTTGCCGAGCCCGTGAGCCGGGCTCACGTGGTTTGCGCGCCGCGGTTATAAATTGAATTGCAAGCCCTCTGTTGTGCTGCTTGGGGAGAGGCCGGTTTGCCGAGCATATGGCCATAGAGTGGAGTTGGCTCAGCCGGTTCAACTCGGACACTGGCGAGCTTGCTGGCTGGCTGGCAGAACTCTGCGTTGCAGGTATATGGGCGGCATTGAACTCAGCGTTAAAAGTTAGCTCAGATGTGGGGTCGTGATTTAGAAAAAGGCGTGCGCTTGTCACAAGATTGTTGATTGCTTGTTTTACTGGGCACTAATTCCCACATTACCTTTGTCCGCGCGCTATCCAATAAGCGAAATTGGATTGCGCGCCTGCTCGCTGGCCTCAGTGCTCGGCTCCATCTAGAACTGGGGCCAGTTTGAGCAAACTTGCTGCTGCTGCCAAAACTACGGCTGCACGAGCTGGCGGCGGCAGCGGCGCCAGCAGCAGCAGGGCTACGGTCAAGTCGAGCGCCACAATGACAGCTCATCCCACCGCCCACTGGCTCGCGGTGGCCTCCAATTTGCCTGGAGGCTCGAGCTCGGCCCTCACAGGTGGGCGCACGCAGCAGTGGCTGCAATGATGGATCCTTGTTTGCGCCTGTTTTTGGCCAAATCAATCTTGATTTGTGCCTTGCGTTAAAATTGGCCCAAATTAGGCGGCCAAGCCGAAAGATGGCCGCTCTCAAAGAATTTGCATGACAAGGAGGAGCGAGCTGCAAACTTGCGCATGAAATGCTAATCAGAAGCGAGAGAGAGAGGAGGACGCCCGATGTTATTTTAGCTGATTACGAGCGGGTCCAGTTTGCTCAGGTTGTTTCCGTGGGCGCTGCGTGGCCACCTGTGCTCGCCGTCAGTCGGCCCATGCCGCCACTATCGCGCACCCTCGACCGCAACCAGCACTCAAAGCAGACCAATTAGACTAACCAGCCCCCTTTGGCCAGGAACGGGGAGCCTGAGAGCAGCAAATTATCATCGACATTGGCGCTAGTTGGTCGCAACTGTCCACAGGCGGCTCCAGACAAGCTGGCCCAAGGCCAACCAAAAGCTTGTGCCCGAAATCGATGCCCGTGGCGGGCAAACAAGTTATGCTAATGAATTTGAGCACTCCTCAATAACCCGTATGCCAGCCTAGAATCTGGCCCAACGCATTCATCTTTTATCGGGGCCAAGCCGAAGAGAGACATGGGCTGAACAACTTCTCGTGCTCCTGTTTGTCCACGCACTCAGGCGACATCCTTCCTCTCGAGCTGGTTGACGCTGGCACATTACCATCGGCACTCGTTTGCCATAAAGTTTTCGATTTCTAGCCCAAAACGGAAGTCAAATGGAGCAAGAGAAAGTGGAGCACACGCTCGCTTTGCTCAAATCGCTTTCCCTAGCCCAAAGACAACCAACCCAATCGGTTATCTGCTCGCACCTCGAACACTGCAAACGCACATACATGTATCCCATGAGCGGAAACGAGGATTTTCCGTTCCTGTTGTCTGGAGGCCGGTAAACATTTACGTTCGCGATATTCTTGAGCGAATTGAAAAGTTTTCCATTGCCAACCAGCCACTCGACCACCTGAGACTCGTCCATCTCTCTTTCCCCCCCCCCAAACTGAGCCCATGACGCGTGGACGAGTCTGATGAACGAAATCTAGGCTTCAGCGCAGAGGCTAGCAGCCAAGAGGTCTAACGGTTGCGGTTGAACCTTCATGCCACCGATACATCGGCGGCAAATTGTTGGGATAAGCTCAAGCCATTGGATGCAGCGCTAATGAATCTGGCCAACTTTGGGCTAGCCGCGCACTCTGTTGGTGCTCAAGCCTCAGACGGGCGCACAGGTTGACCTTTGGCTGCTATGGCTCGCTTGTCTGGCCAAACACAACCTTTGTCATCAGTTTGGCCCAACGGTGGCAAAGCAGCCTAAAAGCAATCTGACGCAATGTAAACACGAACCTTAACTTGCGCACTGGACTAATTTATAGCATTCAGCCGCAAGCACTGTTTGCCATTAAGATTCATTGTTGGCAGCAATTTTGTGCCAGCCTCTGCTCGCCCAACTAGATAGGCCAATCGGGTTAGCTCAAACAAGCGAGCAACTTAACAAGGCGCAAACCTGCTTGATTGGAAGGGGACCATCTCTGTGGGCCACTTTAAGCAGCCACAACATGGGTCCAACGAGAGAGAGGGAGTCTCTCTGACAACTCACCAAGTTTGCTTTGCGCCTCGATCGATGGACCAAGCCGATCGGCTGGACAAGAGAAATCGCCACCAGAATCCATTTGGGGCGCGAGCAAACCAATCAATTTTCGCGACAATTATAGCACAACGGCTGCCCACTAGATGCGAGGGTCTCTCGGTGTCCCGAAAACCAAATGCGAGGGCCAAATAAATCATATCCCACAGCCATCGGCCGGTTGCATCCAGTGGCCAGCCACTTGGTTGGTTGCAATGGAACCCGATGGTTCTGTCGATGGCATTGGCATCGGAGTTTGAGTGGCCAGTTGGCCGTTAGTCTGCCCATTTGCTGCCATGCAGACTGATAAACATGCTCTCTCCATCCAATCGCGCTCAATCTAAATCGAGCCTCTGAGCCGCCGAGCACGTAGAGCTCAGGGTAACTCAAACGAGGTTCGAATAAGAACCGTTTGTTGGCCCTTCCAAAAGATTCGAGTTGGCTGACCAATAGAGTTGTCGCGTTCATTTGAACAGTGCGCTCCCATTGCTATCGCGAGCCAAAAATAGTCTTGGCCCTCGTTCCTATAGCGGGCGCAGAGAAAGCGAGAGAGAGAGAGAGGCTCCATGTTACCATTAGCAACTGGGCCCACAAACACGAGCGCGCCTTGTATGGATGGTCTTGCAGAGTAGAGCGAGTTTGGCGAGCGTAAAAATATAATGTTTCCTCTGATGGCCGGAAAGGCATCAACTCTCCCGGCAATTAATCGATGGCTCAGAATAGGAAGTGAGGCTGGATTTGGGGGGGGGAGGGCGGAATTGGGCCATCGCAGCGGGCCAGCCAGTGGAGAGCTTCCAGGGGCTCATCGCCTAGATGCAGCCGCCTTCAAGCGCATTTGCGCTCGTGTTCTGGGCGCCTCGAAGCCGCGTAAGGCTCAACGCGGCCCCGAGCGTCTCGGTTCATTGATTAACCGGCTTGCCGTTGCCTGCAACCAATGTTTGCGAGAAACAAGCGTCGACGAGATAAGGTGCCCGAATTAGCATAATGCAGCAACGATGCAAATTCAATTCCCAGAGCAACACTCATCACGGCGCCACCGCTGCCGCCGCCACTCTGCCGAAGTGGATGGTTGGCTACTGTTAGCGGGCCTTTCTGTGCGCGAAGCAGCCTCAGCCAAAATGCACGAGCATGATGTCGCCAGGTTCGAGCTTAGGCCAATCTTTATTTGGGCCAACATTTACACCAATCTTGGAACGACATCTGCACAGACAACCTTGGCGGCGCTCAAGTTGGGCCGAGAGAGCAAAAGAGAAAGCCACAAAGAACAACACTTACCTTAGAAAATCTTGCTTTTCCAAGTTCGCATTCTCGGGATCAATCCCAAAGGCCAACATGGTGGCAGAGTCCAGTCTAACTTGATCAACAGCTTTCCTTCTTGGCCTCGCTGCTACTGTTTCTTGTTGGCTTGTTGGACTTCTACTGTAACTGTCCGAAAGTTCAACTAGTTGCATTCTGGTGCCTTCGAAGGATTCAGTGTCTCTGTTAGCGAGCCCTTTCAGGACTCGTTGCTTGGGGCTCTCGACGGCAAAGAAGGAGCCGCTTGAGGCTGTTGAAAGCGATCTTAGGCTGAAATGGTGGCCCCGATAGTCGCCCAATTCATTGCAATCGGCTGCTTGATTTCGATAGTATCGCCGGTTGATCAGATTTGGGTTGTTTGAGTTTTGGCGATGAAATTTGAGCGCCTCAGTGCGATGCTGTTGCTGGCTTGGCCACCACTCAGCTCCCGCGCCACCAGCACCTGTAGGCGTTGCGCGCCTACCAAAAACTGCAGAGAAGGAGCTCTGAGGGTTTGAGTTGCCCGCGAGCCTATCTAACTCATCATCCCAAGTGTCAGCTGGATCCTCGGCGGGTTTCCTGTTGCCACCGGCGGAGGCGCCCGAGACTGCAAGGCGGCGCTGGCGCTGCAAGACGTTCTGGCCGGCTCGTTGCTCAGGCTGGCAACCCGCCTCAGATTGCGCCTCCAAGCAGTGCCATCTATTTCGACGCTTGTCCTCGTCCGCTAAGCTGGTGGAGACACTGCCTTTCGACACGATCGCCGCCACCGCCGCCAAGTGCCGATCGCTTTCGCAAAAGTCCAGCGTTCGCTGTCCCGATTGTTGTTGCATAGCGTCAACGTTTGCCCTTTGAACCTGCCTTCTGGTCCATTTGCGCCAGCTGATAGCCGATTTGATGTCGGCCATTTTGGTTGGCTCGCTGCCTGTGGCCAGAATATCGCTCATTGTCGCACTCGAGCAAGGGGACGAGCTCGATGATGAGAGAGATATTGCAAGGGCCGAGGACTCGCTAATTTGATCCTCGTTTTCGGCCTCCTCATTTCCGCTCTCCAAGTCCAACAGCTCGCTTCCAACCACCGAAAACTCTTCATCAACCAAATCCTCCTGCTTACACACATCAACTTCCTCTGCATCGTCCAACTCGCCATTCTCGTTGTCGGCGCTCCCATCATCGCAACTTCCTCTCCTATCACAAAACTCTTCCTCCTCCAAAACTTCGCCTCCGCTCCTCTGAGCTCGTTCGCCTTCATCTTGTTGCTTTTGCGTCATAGAAACGTTGATTGCGCTTAAAAGATCACAATTAAGCTCACCGGAATCAATCTCGATAGTTCGCCAACTCTGTGCAAGCTGACGAAGGTGAACTCTGTTCCTTGGAGTTAGCTCGCACCTGCAAACTTCCTCGCGCTCCTCCAAGTTTAACCTCTCACTGGGCGACGACTGCAAACCTTGCTGGAGTTTGAGTTTGGCGCTCGGACAGTCCATTGATGGAACCATTTGAGCCAAATTCGTGGATTCAACCTCCACACTCTGCGCCAAGCTACCTTGTTTAATTTTCATGGTCAACCTTTTGAGTATTTGTTCATTCCGAACGAGCATCAGTAATTGATGGCGACAGTGACAATGGACGCAGCCGCTTCTCTGGGCAAACTCGTACAGATTTTCGGCCAACTTTTCAACATCCCCGCCAAGCGTCTCCTGTTCCTCGTCGTCCTCATCCTTTGGATCTAGCTGAAATTTAGCCTCGCCCTTCGAGTCGCTGTTCAACCTCACGTTGCTCGAGCGCTGGCCGGCTGAGGAGGAGACGAGGAACTCTTGCAAATAGAACGATTTTATCTGATTCCTATGCACAGGCGAACCACAAACCGAGCCACCTAAACCAGTCTCCTTGGTTTTCTCATATCCCAGCGGCGCCCCCTCAACTTGCCCGGCCGCAACACCTAAGTAGCCTTGCAATCGATGGCCCACTGCCCGCTCCTCGTCTCTCCGCCTCCGTCTGCTCCTGTTGGCCGCCATTCTGCTCGCTCGCGGACTTCGACTTGGCTGCCTTATAGGGGCGCCGAGGGGCCGCCGCCGCCTCTCGGCCTCCCCCCTGACATCGATCCTGGCGGCCATCTGCGGTTCATCATCACTAACAAGCTTAACGCTGTCAGCCGGCTCCCTCTCCCGGCTGTAGCTCCTCCCCTCGGCTTGCGGCTCAGCCAACTCCTGGCGGGCGGACGCAGGAGATGCTGGTTGTGATGGTCGGGCGGCTGGCGGCGAGTTGCTCGCAAGGCGACCCTCTCCCCTTGGACTCGGCCCCCTTGACTTGCTCTCCGCTTGCCCAATCTGACGTTCTATTTTGTTCGAGCTCAAAATTGATCTCTTTGTATGGGAGCCAATGGGAGGAGGGCGGCTATTGGCGCTGTTCAAATTATTATCGGGCAACTTGCGCGAACATGAACTTGAGCCCACAAGCGACCCTTTTCCGCTCTCGTTCGCTCCATCGAGCCCATTTTCATCCAAATCTAGAGCAACTATCTGCAAACTCTGCTCCCCGCTCGCTCCTTGATTTGCTGGCCATAGGTGCGCCTCCAATGCCAAACGATTGTACTCTTGTCGGACAGATACGTTGCTGCTAGCAACTTGGCGGTCAGAAAATTGGCTGGCCCCGTCATCAATATTGGAGCCCCCAAGTGGAGTATCATTGGCACTCATCGATCTACGTCCTCTCACTCGAGTGGCACCATTTTTGGCCCAAATGTGGCGCCGCAATGAGAGGTGATGGCCAGGTTCAATTATCGGGCCAACTAGCTGGCCAAGAGGGCTCATTGTGGAGTGGGGCCAAGCGAGAGTATCGTTCGAGAGGGATCGAGCATCAATCATTGTCCTTCGCCACGAGTGAATTAGACTCAGCGCTCCCATGTTGTCGCCATGAGCCGCTAGGGACCAGCTAGACGCGGACGCTGCCGAGCATCCAGAGCTAAGGGTTAGCCTTGGTTGCCGGCCTTTGCCCCTGCTTTTTGGGTGCGGCACTGGAACGCTCTCGGCCGAGGGCGGGAGGGACGAGGCTGGATTCAAGTTTATTGCCCCACAACTGAGGCATGCTTGCTCAATTCCAACGCCGACCAGTTGGCCCCAGGACGAGGTTAAAATTTGGCACCTGCAAAGGGGGCCTCGAGCACTACCATGACAATGGCAACTCACGATGCTAGCTCCAAACCGGTCGTAGGGTTTAACTCTCTGACTCTTAGCTAGCGCGAGCTTGTCCGCCCCAAAGGTGGAGTAAGCTGCTCCAAGCTGCTGAGAGCCGCCTCCTAGTGAGCTGCCGGACTGAAAGGAGGGGGAGGAGGAGGAGGAGGAGGATGAACTTCTTGATATAAAGCACGTAGAGCAACTACAGCTACTGCACTCGCTGCTGTTGCAACTTATCAGTCCAAACTTTGCATTGCAAGCCGTGCGCTCGCCACTGATGCCCGTCCTGGTTGTGCGCAAACAAACCGCACAGTAATTGGACAGTCGACCTGAAAGGCCATCGACTTCATCTCTTGGGTCCGAGTTGCTTGTGGGCGAGCAAGCAGAGAGCTGACACGAGCTTGTTGAGCTCGAGAGGGACCAAACGGGAGGATATGAGACGCGAACGGAGCCTCCAGGCTGGTTTCCGTCCGCTGATGCGCTCGTTGAATCACTCACCCAGGCTTGCTTGTCGCCCAATCGAGACCTCTCTGCCGCTCGCCGCGCCTGACAGCACTTGCAATGGAACCCGATTGAGTCCTCGTAGGAAATTGATCTCGGGTGATTGGATAAACTGGAGGAAATTTGTTGCTGCCTATCAGTTGGGTTGTAGTCTGAGGGTTCACGCTGCTGCTCGCTGATGGAGGTCTTGCCATTCTTACTTGAAATCGCTGAACAAAACATGTTCTGACGGACTAACGGTTCACATGGTCGTCCATTTACCACCAACAGGCATTGTAAAGTGGACTATGAACAACTGATCAGTGATCACAAGCACCCTCAACTTGATGCTCCCAGCTCGTTGCCCGATGCACTCAGCCTAACGAAAGGAGCGCACGCACACGTAAATGTACAGCTGCTTGAGGAACAGAGACACTGGACCACCTCGCTGGATGGTCTAGCCATCCTCATTCGGAGGCGAGAATCAAATTTTTACAGGCAACTATGGAGGTGCTACTTCTCTCGCTCGAATGAAATGTGTGACAGCCAGCAAAAGGGTCTCGGATGCGGCTATCACGCTTGCGCATGGAATAAATTCGCTCAATGCAATACGCCTGCGCTAGGCAACCCTCTCTCCCTTTCGCTCGAAACGGATATGAAGCCTTCGTACGACAGCAAGCGGCCATGGCCACTTCACTACATATTTGAGTGAATAATTTGATCAGACTAGGAGAACCCATTCACTTGGGTCTCGAACCAGCGCACTTTGCATCAATTTATTAATCGGACCTACCACTAGCATACAGGGAAGCGATTCGAGATATTCAAACTAGGACCTCTTTGGCGGGATCTTCTTCAAGAGGTTCAACAGCTCTAGCCTCACGGTGGTTAAACTGTTCACGGCTGCGCTGTGTAAATTGCAGTAGGTTAGCATAGCTCTGAGCACCGGCTCGTTTGCTTGAACCCATGCACCATCGATGACTTGACTGGGAACGTCGCAATCCTGATTTTGACTCGCACCCAGATCCTCCACCTCGTCCTCCTCCTCAGATCTGGAGGTATCCATCGTTGATTTGGCTGGTCGACTGGTCGCGTAAGAGTTTTGAGAGAAGCTCGTGTGCTTATCAGTCAAGTCTTCAACTATAATTTTACCCGACACTTGGCACGTTCCAATATAAGAGCATATCTTCTTCAGCGCATCTATGCTGCGCTGCAGCCATTCGAAAAACTGAATCCTGAACTTCGGATTAGCCATTCCAGTCGGCTCATGACTCGAACTTGCCAAGGTGTCAAGCTCGTTCATGAGTATATGGAGGCAAGCGATGAACTTTATCCGCTGAGCAATATTCAAATTCAAGTGGTCTTCGCTGCAAAGAACTTCAAGCGTCAATATGGGACAACCCACCTCGAGGTATCCACGAGCAGTTGAAAAGAATAACTTTCTCTCCTTCTCTGCTATTGCCTCATCTGAATACTTGTCAACTAACCTCGTCGTCTCGTTGAGCACTTCAAACTCCGTCGAAGACTGCTTGATCGTTCGTGAGATGCCGCCCTCATCGAATCCCAACTCGCCAGATGATAGTGATCGAGCTCGATGGCAATGGATTTCATTTTCATCCACCGGGCTGCTACGCTTCTTGATCTCGATCTCTTCCAAGAGTTGCTGCTTGTGTTTAATAACAAGCGGCTGATCTTTCAAAAACAGATAGAAATTGAATACGCTAGCGCTAACGCTGACATTACCTCTGTTTTCGGTGCTTGATTGGCCGATTAGGTAGCTCTGCTCCAAGCCCGATCCACTTAGCGACTCCGAGTTCTTTCTCGAGGTCTGAGTTTGAACGATCGACGGGCGATGATGTTGTTGTCCGACATCACTCTCGAGTAGGGTATGAACCGCGGAAAGATAGTCTCCCAACTTCCAAAAGGCCATACTCCTGAGAAAGGGGTCTTGGTGAGCACGTTTCGGGTCGTAGTTATATTGATTGCTTGTGACTGTGCTCCCTTTTCGGTCAGTTGGTCCTCTTGCATCGCTCGTGATTGTTTGGTTGCTATTTGTGATAGAAGTTGCTTGTTCGACGGGTCTCCTTGAGCCGAGAATCTCGGTAAACAACAACTTCTTCAAGTTGACAGGCAAATTGGCATCGTTGTCATATAATCGAATGAGTATCATTGCAAGCTGGACGTCATTTAGATTGTTAATGCAAACCTCAACTGCATCCCAGATGGAGCCAGCTAATAAGAAGAATGCAGCTGCATGTTCAAATCGATGAAGGCCTAATAGAGCATAGGCGTTTTTAAGTGCCTTTTTCCGATTTACTGGATCGTTGAAATCTTGTTCAAATAGTTTGAGTAAACGTTTATCACAATTAACTCGTCTCAAGAGAGCGCAGACGAGTGTCTTCTTCTTCATTGCCAGATAAAATAAAGCTGCATCGAGAGGATCTTGGCGTGCTTGATAGGTTGACTGTGCAACCTTTTCAATCAACTTCCTAAGAACCTCGAGTTTCTTCACCCACCAACCAACACCAAATTCTCTAAGCTCAGGCCACTCTGGTTTACCGCGTTGTACGCATGGAATTAGGCTTATCAATTCGTCTTGAGACTCGCTATGAAATGCCCAAACTAGATTATGACTACCTATCCCTGAGGTTTTGAGTTCGTTGCGTTGTTTCATTGGCAAACATCTTGTAAGATAAACGTGTTGACGCATAGCAGTCAAAAATCTGAGTCCACGGTCGTCCAAAGAGTCAATTACAATATTTGCCGAAGCTATGCCCGTACCACCATGTGAGGATTCGTCCTCATCATGGATGTCATTTATGTCTTCAGGTAACGCGTCAAATAATGCTACCGCATCGGCTAAAGCCAATAGATGCATCTGATCTAGATTAGTTAAACCTGGAAGATGAGTGTGCGTCAGGACCCTTGTTAATAGCTTAGCCTTTTTAGGACTGAAGTTTGTCAAAGAACCATTCATATTGGAATCATCTGTTAACCTTTTCAACTCTTTCTGTTTGTTTAGTGTTTCGATGGTGGATTTTCCTAAAATTTCGTCCAATGTCTCATCGACTTGAGATCTAGCGCGCATGATGCTCTCATAACTCGTCGAGAAGTCTTCATGTGCGACTGATTTAGTATCATTCGCACGGGGCTTTTCAGTATCGGCATCCAAAAGTGCGTAAAGAGGTAGCGGCCTCATTGAAGTTACCTCTATATAATCAAGTTCTATTTCTTCTACGACTTGTTGCTTTATGGTTGAAGACGGATTGTCGGAATCGAAGGAATCGTGGAACGAAGGCTGAGACTGTGCAACTACTGACAATGTTCTAGATCTGTGTGACCAAGGCGCAAAGTTTGCCGAATCTGTAGATTTTCCTTGATTATTCTCAAATAATAATAAACAACTAACTAAATGGTTTAAAATGGCCTTGACTTTTTGCAACTTTCCAAATGCCAACAGTTCGATCAATTGTTTCAAGTGGTATTGCGGTAATGTCTTGGTATTGCTTGCTATTTGACTAGCCCTATAGGAATCTTTTGCATTTGTTTGAGATTCATGATGAATCGATGTTTGGGTTGGTTTCGTAGTCATTTCTTCATCAACGGAAGGTAGACCACGATTTAGACTAGGTTTAGCTTCTTCGAAGTTGTAAGGACTAGGTTTGACTTGTGTCGGCGAAACTGAACTCTTGGATACTCTGCGACCACTCTGATCAGCTAGCCATCTAGTTACAAGGGTGGAATTTCTTTCCAAATATTCGACTATGAGATAACCGTCATTTAACCATGATGGATCGATGGGTAGGCCGGTGATTCTAGTGACTAGATCTACACCCTGAACCTTCGGGTAAGAGGAATCAAAGTTTAGCTTCCATAAACCTAAGATGCCACTCAAGTGCTGTGTTACAATAAATATACTTGGTTCGGCGTCAGATATCGAACTCGCGCTTACATTATCCCTTGTCTCACCCAAATTGTTTACACCTTGCTTAAAGGGCTGGTTCTGGATGCCAGTGGGGTCTGTATTGATGGACAGTATTTCAGGTACATCGACAGGTGTAAACTGTTCACCCACGAGAAAACTGTCTTCCTTGTTGTGATTTAAATTAGAAGAGCTCGTTACGGCAAGGTAAGCACGTTTGACATCTAAATAAGCGCTCGGCGAGTAGGCGCATACATTGAGTGACATTGTTGTCGCATCATAGTGAGGTATTGCTGATTTTAGATGCGACAACTTGTCGATTTGCACCTGTCTGAATACACCTGTATCCTCTCCGTCTAAATAATTTACTTGCCAAATGGTCAAGGTGCCATCGTATTTATTGATGCTGAATAAGAGATCTGCGGACATTTGCCATTTCTTCAACAATAGCTCTAAAGTCTTATCGAATTCTTCTACCAGTGATGTCGGGCTAGCCCTCCCGTTACTAACATTGTTCGGGTTAGATATGATGCGGTTGTTAGTGTGAGAGTTGTCATCCGAGTCACAAGGGTCCCTGCGACCTGAGGCAGCGAAAGCGCGTTGTTTGTTCATCTTACGACAGAGTTTATGTCGAAGTTTTTTGCTCGATTCAGCTGTGATTGTGTCATCATTACCGTCATCGAGTTCATTAGTATCGTTCTCTGAACCTGAACAAGACTCTCCAGCTGATTGTGGAGAATTAGTTGATGATGAGGCTGCATTGTTTCCTCTAAGTATGCGAAGCAGCATGTCGTGCAATAATAGTTCAATAGATCTTGTGATATGTACCTCTTTATTGTTGATCCAATGGACAACAAACTGTGGGATGTCATTCTCGCCCTCATGTCGTTCCACAACATCAAATAGACCAACTTGGGTTGTACGATCTGAGTGTTCAGGTGAAGGCATTTGTAGATCTGTCTCGGATGGGGGCTCAATAATACCAGCTAGATGAAAGTGTAGGCCAGGCTTTATGACGGTGGAGCAAATAGCATAGGAATGAAAATCGTGGGCGCTCAGTGTGGTGGTGATAGTTGTGGCGTTTGTGTTCGTATTTACGGTCATTCCGTTGGGCTGAGCTGTATTAGCTGTGGGAATTATCATGGCTTCGTTTGTTGGGGATGTTGCTGGTGCACTGGTGACTTTTTCAAGCTCGTCGAGAGAATGATCTAATGCTAATGCCTGACGCTTTTTGAACTGCGAAAACGCCTTCATCCTCTTAAGACGGCGCAAAAGCTTTTGCCTGTGCCTCTGAGTCTGGGCCCTAGGAGCGCCATTTACTTGGTATCCCTCACTATTCGTGCCTCTAAGCTGATTAAAATTGACTAAACCATCATCAGGGAGTAACGTTTGAACCCAAACACGTGCTATATTGTCTCGACATGAAGTTATAAGAACATTGGCAACAGCGCCACGTGGAGTGTATTTGCTAGTGCGACGCCATTCTAAGCCAGTGACAGGCGCAGGGTGGGCAACATAGATGAAAGAAAGATTGAACTTCAGCCTAGTCAACTCGGATTGACTGTCCTGGTGAGTGGCTAGATTTGGTGGAACGGTGAATGTTGGCGCAGAACCGTTGAAAGGCGGTGGAGGTGATAGACAGTTTGTGGTCGGCAAAGACGACGCGTTTGAGTCGACATAAACGTTTGTACTGGAAGCAGATATTGTCGGAGCGTTGGTGACGCTCTCATACCAAATCTTGACTAGCCTGTCGGTCTTGCTGGCCGAGCAGAAAAGAGTGCCATCGGGGGAGTATCGCAAGTAATTAATATTATTAGCTGTTTTGCAATGCCAAACACACTGCCAATTCGTTTTGGTTGTGCCTTCGATCATCCACAATTGTAGTGTCCGGCCGCCGACAATAAGGCGCGTTCCTTCGAGATTGAACGACATGACTAAAACTGGCGTTTCGGACTCTATGTTGGCTGTTTGAACCCATTTGTAGTCCAACTTAGAAACACCGGCTGGTTGTTGTTGCTGCTGCACTAGGGGAATCGGTTCAAAAATAACAATCCTATTGTCATAGGCGGCAGCAATTTTGCCAACATCGGTCGAGCAATCTAGTGAGCTAATTTGCGAGCTAGCTGAAATCTGTTGGACTCTTGAAAAGTTACTTGCCAATATGATGATATCAGGCCCTGAGGTGCATGCAGTAAACGGAACTCCCTCGACGCTGCCAACAGAGAACTGGGCGCGTTCGTTCTTGATTCCCTCTATGTCAACCGAGGTTGTTTTGGTAAGATCGACTAGGCGCTCCTCAATGTTGGCCATCTTGTAACAATATGAGTGCGATGTTATCCACAACGAGGGCCGAACAAAGAATTCTGTATAGGCTGCGCATATATGTATACAGGATTATATATATACATATACATCCGTGTATATATACATGCACAAAGATATGGATATATATATATATCTTTCTGTCTGTCTCTCCCTCTCTTTCGAGATGAATGTGTGGCTGGCCGTAATGCGGGAATGGAGCAACTACGCCTTATTAGATTCCTTGGATGGTGAATATTAACGGCGCGGAGCGGCAACCTGGGCGCCGCCTGGCGGGCTGGGGGCGCCGGGGCAAATCCGTGGTCGATTGAGAGGCTAACGTGCTCGCTCGAGCCGGCTGGCCAGCCAGCCAATTCCACATTTGTCCATTGGGCCAGCTTTGGCCCGCTCGCTCCTTCCCTTGTTCCCTGACGGCCAGCATCTCGCCCATTGTCAGCCCGCACTCTGTGAAAAATTTCTGGGCAAGGTATTGGCGGAGTGGGATTTTTGTTCGATATACCCCGAGCACAAACTGACTCTCGCTCTAACCTGCAGATTGTGTGCAGAGTTGGGTATTTTGGCCGAGAATAGAGACTCGCGTTCAATGTCGGCCTAATCCGACCTCGGCCAAGCAGGACCAAGCGAGCGAGCGGGCGGGCAGCAATCCGGTTGTTGTGCAGGCATCGAACGGGGGGATTTCTCTTCTCGTGCGCTATCCAGCGAACCAAACGTTGCCCATCGCCATCCCCGCTCCTCGCCAACCTCAAAACAACAAATCCCGCCTCCTCAAGACGAAATACAGTTTCTTGCTGGTGGTGGTACCTGAGGTACTCATTCCCCGAGCAATCAATTATATAAATTCTTAACCTTGGATCAATTTGTTTCGAAACGCGAGAGATAACTCACGCATCTCCTCGGCAAGGAGCTCGTTCAACAGGTAAATATTAGCACGTTCAAAATGCACCACAATCAATCAGGATTGTACACGAACAACCTCAGTAGTCATGCATCATTGTTGTTATCTGCTTCGCCAACGATCATCACTTCACCATCGCAAAACAATTCCAATGGTGACCCTCTTGATACATCGTTGCCATCATCAATTGCACACATCCGTCGGCAATCAAGCGCAGTGCTATTGACCACCAGTAATCTCGATAACGACAGCCAAGCAAACATTGATAGTCCTACAAACAACATACCTACAGAGGGTTACATCAATTTCAAGAAACCTCAGAATGAAATGTTCAAAAAATTAGACGGTAAAATTCAGAAGATAGTCGCCGCACATTCAAACCTCAACAAGCTATATGCACTCAACGACTTCTCGAGTTTAGGTGCAGGACCAAAGAGGCCATTCGAATTGCCCCCGCAGCTGCCTCCACCCCCACCATGGGTCCCTAAAGTTGGTGCTGACTTTGCTTGTTCTTGGAATGACGAGTCGAATAGTTTTCATGGTGAGATATCAAATTCAGACTCGTCTAACACAACCCCGAATCCAGGTTCCCTGAAACCGAACAACATGAACCGACTGCGAGTCGAGCACCACGGCAACAACCTGCTTGCTATTGCTCGATCGTCAAGTCTAACGATCGACTCGGCCATCTCCAGGTTACATCAAAGAAGAAAACTCAATCAAAGCACAGATACACTTGAAGGACCTGGTGGGCCTTCTCCAAGCTCCTCATCCTCAAATTCACAAGCACCAACTATAACTCCTGCCCAGTTTACTTTGCTAGCGCAGAAAATCAAAGAGACTCTCGAAACAGAATGCTCTGCGAAGAATCGAGGTGGAAACTTATCGATTGAAGACAAGAAAAAGTTCCAGAGTAACCTTATCGCGTTACTCAAAGAGGAAATAACTAATGTCACCAAGACGGCCAAAATTCGATTCACCGCTCCACCAAGCTCCAAGCAAGTGGAACAAAGATCCATTCTCATGAAAAGTAGCCCCCAGTCCCTGTATGATACCATACGACGAGAAACTAGCATCCTTTTGAGTAAGAGAGATCAGACGGGTCGATCTAGTCTATCGCTCTTGTCAGACAGACCGAACCTCAGCACAAATCTTCCACGGCATGACGTTATTACCAACTCTAGACAGTCCGTCAACAAATTACACCAAACTATTAAAGTTATTGTTCCACCGACTGAATTTCACTCAATTCCAAAATCTGATCATAGAAAAGCATCTGAAAATGTTAGCCAAAGAAGTAGATGCATCGTGGACCATGATGCTAAACCCTTGCTAACCTACCAGTTGATCAAAAACAAGATTCGTCTATTTCAGGAGTCTTATCAAACACAGCTTTGTGGCTCGCAGATTCTACCTCTAAGCACTAGTGGACTGAAATCTGCGTTAAAGAGGAAGAAGACATCTCAGAAATCGATCGAAAAGATAGTGGATAGGCTTCAGGCCAAGCGCTCTCCCTCGCCAGCTCATACTGGACCGTTGCAGGTAGATAAGAAACCAGTCAGCTTACAGCAGCAGATAATATATTCATCGGCCAGCCTTCTGCAATCGTCTCGAAATATCTCGGCTATTTCCGCACCGACTCCGATACCAGTCTTTCGTTCACCTTTGACACCCTCTACTAAGGGTGCCTATCTATACCCATCCTCCTCTGCCACCTCGAAAATAGTTAACGTGAGGTCAAAGAAATCCAAACGGTTGTGTCAGCTTGGACTCAGAATCGGTAACTACCTGGAAAAGGAATGTCCCCAACCAACTGCTGAGAAAATAAATATTGAACAGTTTGCGAAGTGCCTCAACCTGGTAAGAACAAACGATATATCCCTCCAGAGGCGCCAACAGCAGCTTATGCACACCGGGTCTAGGTGTAGAATACCAATCAGTGGTAGACCCCTCAGGCTGAGAAGATTGAGAGGCGAAAGGATACATATGCCAGCCAGCGCAAGTTATAAGGCGACCAGAAAAGTTGGGTTGCAGTGAGAAGATAGAAAATACGAGAAAGTTCGATTCAACGCATAGACGTAAATTTCACGATTCTGGATTATCAAAGACAAAATTCGTTCTATTTTATTTGTCTTCTTGATCTTGATTCGATAAATTATAGTATTCCTCCTTCAAAGCATACAACCTTGGCAATATAATATCTCTATCTTTGCTATCCTTCAACTCCATAGCGCGATTAAGATAAGAATTGAAACAGTCAAAATAGTGTTTGAGTAAGTCCTGGTTGTCAAATAGGTTGACCTGCCGTCTCGCGGCCTTGGCGGCTGCAACATCGTAATTTTTTCTGATTATCGCGTAACAAATCTCATGCCGATTTCTAAGATCACCGAAAATATAGTCCTGAATTATTTTAGGGCATTCCGTATTGTGGAACTCATTCGCCAGAGTGGAAAGCACTTTTTTCTTTATATCCATCTGAGCAGGAGATATATATATGAGTTTCTCTTCGCCCAATATCCTTTTCAAAGACTCTACCACAATTTGACGCTTTTCTTTCTCGTCCAGCTCCTGTGTGAGCTTGTTAAGATCTAGGTGCTTCGATTTACCGACAGGTATATTCTGTGAACCAAGACTACCTTGGGTGGAGACATTTGATTGTTGCTTCACGAGGCCCGGCTCTAGTTTGATCCGTTTCTGAACTTCTGGGATACTGTTATTGATAATTTGTGAATCACATCCGAACTTGTTCTTGAAATCGTTGATCACCTTATGAATGTCTGGCTGTTTCGACCCAACTGCTTGCAATAATTGAGTTATTTGGGGTTGAAATCTGTCTAAAGAATATGGATGCTTCAGCATAACTGTCAGTTGGACCTTGAGAAACTTTTTTACTGATTGAACTTGACTTTCCGTCAAGGTAGGCGGCAATCGAGTATTTAGAGACTCCATCGCTTGAATGACACGTCCCATAAATAATCTATACCTTTGTTTGGCCAATACAACTAGTGATTGCATTGTGGCCATAAGATTCACACTTGATATATGAGATGTGCCATGGAACACGACAAGCTGTTCGAACCTCCTTTTAGCAGCCTCAACTAGCTCGAGCTTGTGCTCTTCATCAAACAATACACCACTCTTTGGTAGACCAACAACACCGCAAAGACTAGCCTCATCTGATAGCTTAATAGGTATGATTGTTGAATCGATCAAGTTCAACTCATAAACAGGATCTGTGTACTTGTCGCGTGGAGTTTGTATTAGCACCATAGTCTCCATAAATTTGATGCAATGAGTACGCACACCGTCGTTATTTGTTGTATCTAGGAGGTTGCAGATAAAATTTTTGATCTGCAACCACATAAGCCAAGTCTTCTCCACATCACTCGATAAATTCTTGACATCCAATGATTCGCCTTCTATCGAGGTGTTAATCAGAGTTGTTGGCGGCTTAGAATCGATTAGTGTTGGATGCTGTTTTTGCTGGTGCTGTCGTTTAGGTGATAATGGGGTCTGCCCGCTACCAGCAAGACCACTACTCTTTGTAACTATCCATTGAACAAGAGCACGATAGAACTGGGTAGCAGCTTGTATGGAACGTTTTATAACCTCAGTATTGGTGTCATTGAGCAGTAGGTTTAGGTTAAGTACGGCTTTTGGACACAGTTGACAATCATGCTTACAGGCCGCCTCAATGAAAGCTAAAACAAACTTTTTGACATTTGGCGCACGTTCATTTTGGAACGCCAGAATGTCTTCAAAAAAGTTATCAATTAGCCCATGATTCAAGGCAAGCTCTTTGATTTGGTGCAGATATTCAACCTTTTTGTTTCCATCCGCCTCAATCGAGGCCGAATTGATGAGCTCAACTAGGCGCTCCTCAATGTTGGCCATCTTGTAACAATATGAGTGCGATGTTATCCACAACGAGGGCCGAACAAAGAATTCTGTATAGGCTGCGCATATATGTATACAGGATTATATATATACATATACATCCGTGTATATATACATGCACAAAGATATGGATATATATATATATCTTTCTGTCTGTCTCTCCCTCTCTTTCGAGATGAATGTGTGGCTGGCCGTAATGCGGGAATGGAGCAACTACGCCTTATTAGATTCCTTGGATGGTGAATATTAACGGCGCGGAGCGGCAACCTGGGCGCCGCCTGGCGGGCTGGGGGCGCCGGGGCAAATTCGAAATCGATATCAGGGTAATACCCCTGAATAGTGACTATGAAGCCTAATTCTCAGAGTAGACGCGGTCCGTGATAATCTCCAACGGTATATATTGTTTCTGATCATGCACCTCATATTCCGCCTTCTTAGCAATTGAACATACCAAACTCTTGACTATCAAGTTTACTATTACAATAGCATGAATCCTATCATCATGGCCTCCTCGAGGTTTTTCTCTGGCTCTGTCGTGAGTCGTCTATTTGCATCACGACCGATGTTGGTAACAAGGCTGCCGCTCCAAGAACGAGCACTGATTAGCAAGAGATGGGCCCATAATGCCCCCATTACATATGACTTCGCAAGAGAGAGAATCATGCTCGTTCTCCGTCTCTACGACAAGATCGATCCTTACAAACTAACTCTCGATTCGCACTTTGTGAACGATCTTGGATTAGATTCTCTAGATCATGTGGATATCATTTTGCAATTGGAGGACGAGTTCAAATTCGAAATACCAGACAGAGATGCTGAGAAGCTTATGAGACCTTCTGATATACTAAAGTATATAACTGATAAGGAGGAAGCTTATGAAGAACTGCAAAGACTTCAAGCCGAGTCTCACCATGCCCATCATGGTCATGACAACGATCATGCAGGCGCTCACCATTCAAATGGCCATGCAACAGCTGGTAGTCACAATGAGAACGATGCGATACATTTCAGAAAGAGATTGTTCTGCACGTTGTCAGCAACATCAAGGCGATATATCAGCAATGGTGACGAAAAATATCCTACATCGTTCTACTCGACTCCTAAAACGTACCTTGATATTGCTGACGTTCAAGAAAGGGTTATGAAAGTTTGTTCAAAGTATGACAAAATCGATTCAACAAAGTTAACCCCTGGATCACATTTCGTTGATGATCTCGGTCTAGATTCCCTTGATCATGTTGAAATCATGATGGAAATGGAAGACGAATTTGGCGTTGAAATCCCAGATAAGGAAGCCGAGAAGCTCATGCGTCCGGGCGAGATTGCAAGATTCATTGTCAACCAAGATCACGCCAAACCGATCAACCAGAAAGATCGACCGTTCTAATCTACCCTTTCTCCTTGCGATCCATCGTTGCCAATACTACTTTATTGTCTTATTCTACCCATTGTTAGAACTAAACCATTTATGGAATCCAATACAAAATAGAAAAATGACTTGTCGAGTTTTATGTGGTTCGCTTCGGAAATCTTGTCCCTATTGAGATCTGTCTTGCGACTCTCGTGCGCTCCAACCTTTAATCGATCCTCACTCTGGATCCATTTGGGATTAATAGTTCCAATGTCTATCGAAGTCTCATGCACCAAATCGGAAGGTCTTAACCACTTGTTGAAGCCAGTCTCAGAAGTGTACGGCTTGTCGCCGAAAAAACAATCATCTAGACCGAGTTCTCTAAGCAGGCCTTCAAAATTTACAGGGCCTCTATCAAACTTTATGATTGGTATTTCAATCGACAACCTCTTGACAGATAGCGATGTTATCATATCGCTGAGAGTTTTAGCGTTCAACTTTGTGAGAAGCGTTTCCGACGAGTTGCGATTGTTTGGCATCACAATGATGAGCGAAACCAAACGATTGTTAAATGGAATTTCAAATACGCTACAGTCCAATTCTGCAAACACACCATGTTTGATCAAACTCTCCTCAGTTTCGATGAACATGCGATTTTTTGTTGGTATTTGGTGTGCAGTATGGTTAAGGTGGCCAGTTTTGTTACTCATCAAGTGAGCTTGCCATGATCTCGACGAAATAGACCTGTTTTCGAGGCGATTCACATCGAATTCAGGCTGCTTCATTTGGATATCTAAAGTACCTCTGAAATGGAACGTGCTGATTATCATTACTTTCGGTTGCCTAGCTCGATCAAAAGTTCCCCGACGAACCAGATCTTTGATTTTGCCCTCCGTGCTTGCAGCCACGATCGAGTTTATATGTTGTCGAGTCTCTTCGCCGTTCCGGATGAAATCCACCGGATGCACAACAGTCTTGTAGTATTGCCTTAGAAGTAAATTGTAATGGAAATTCAAGTTGAGACCCCTCTGTATGTATACATTGCTCATGGCGCTCATATGGCTTGAAACAAATGTATCATGAGAAATTTCTCTACTCTTTGAAGCGATGAGCTGATCCCCCCAAGTGTCCATTTTGTTGAATATGGGGGTTGAAGCCTCTATCAGCTTTCTGGAACTATTATGAAAATTTTTCTGCATTGATGAGACAGGTTTGGTCATTATGTCATTTCCGGTCGGTCTATCTAAGAACTCTCTGAGCCTGATTAGGTTTGGCAGTGACAGATAATTTCTCGTATGAGATCCATGGATCACCTTGGACTGGATTTTTCGCTTATTTCGAGCTAATTTATTGCTATTGTGAAGTCCGGATTCCTTTCCTTGCATTGATTGGAATCTCGTTGCGCCGGCTCTGTCATCTGTTTCTGTAGAACTTTGCCGTGATTCGAAAAACTGTTGCTGATTCAATCCGATATGATCGAATATGTCCCTGAAGCCGCGATTAATTTCGTAGGGTTTCAATGTCCACACATAGAGTGCATGCCTCAGCGAAGAGACAACCTGATATTTCGATGAACCCATCATAATCATCACTAGCGAGGAAGATAAACAGACAGGACAGAACACTAAAACTTTGTCTGGAGGTTCCATCTTGTCTAGAGCTCTAAGAGAGTCGATTCCGAATTGATTTGTTGATGTCGCTAATCTTCTCAGTTCGTGGGATATAATTTGAGCTCCAGTATGCGAACACACATGAAACGATAAGATGGTGAAGAACAAGAGCACCACGTGATTACTGGCATTCCGGTTCGTAGCTTTGAGTCTCTTCATTTTGGCCGCATTAGAATTCAAATCGTCCATACAAGAACTGCTTAGATTTCTAGAAGCCATGGACCGATCGAATTCTAAAAAACTAGGCCGGAGTATATGGGTGGGGTCGAAACAATCTCGAGCCGACAGAGGAGCTTGAGGTCTCATGAAGAAGATGGAGACTTTCATGATGTGATACACACAATGCACTCCGTATTTGTTAAATCGAGTGACGCCCTCAAGATATTTCGGACAACAATCGTATTTCCAAACAAAAACCTAACTATAGGCAGAAATTTTTATCTAAATTTACGTTGGGATTGTCACATTTGTTGAAAAGCTGTACCATTGTGAGCTTAACGCTCCACCGCCCCCTCCAAGGAACAGTTTTAACCTTTCACCTACTTTCTTGTGCTCAATTGCAATGAACTCATAGCCGACTACTTCCGTTTCTCTAATAGTATGGATGCTAGACTGCATTTTTCAGTTGGACAGAAGCATGTTCCCCATTAATCTGCTGACGCTATCCGAACTTGTCCTCAAATGAAGAGAATTGGTTTCACCTAGCGAGTTATGACTCATCGCTTTCGCTTCGATACGATAATCACTAGAGTTAGTTGAATGTCCATCAACATTATCATTATTCTCGGCAGAGTGGTCCATAGTATCATTGTTGTTGCCACTGGCTATGTTAAATGATATGCCGTCGCTATCCAATCGTTTGTTACATTTGCTTATCTGATTGTGTATCTCACTGAAATGCGCTGAGTCAGTAACAGCATCACTATCGCTTGGACTATGGTTGACAACTATCACACCTTCATCGAGATCATCCTCATTCGTAATAAAACTGTGTTCGCCATTTAGTTTAGACTCCAACTGCTCTAATTGGTGCGCCGCACTCAATGCTTCGAGCCGAGTGTCCGTCAGAAGCCGGTCCTTCTCGATGAGTTGACGTTTAAGGTCCTCAACTTGTTTCAATAAGTCCTGCTCCCTGCCAGTATCAACGTGATTACTCTGTCCTGTAACGTTGTCGTGCTGTACACTTGGAGCAGAGCTCTGCTCAGATCCAACTTCTGATTTCAATCTAAGCTGTTCTCTGAGCTCGACAATTTCGTTTTCTTTCTTTTCGTTTAGAGTGGTCAGTTGTCTTAATCTAGTGTTCAAAGTTGTCAATGATTGCTCGAAGGCTGCCATTAGACTGGAATTTATATTGAGTTGACTATTCAGGGCCTCGTTTTTATCTCTCTCCATCTTCAGCTCGTCTTGAAGTTTTCTTATCTCATTATGTAGCTTCTCTTCCACAATGAATGAGGAGGTTGCTAATGAGAGAGATGAGTGACCAGCGCGCATAGAATGATGTAAGCTCGACAAGTGATTGTGAGGCCCTTGAGAGGCAGCGGGTCCAGAGTTGCTGTTAATGCCAAGTCTCTTGTATGGTGTTTGAGACACTTGATTCAGAGCCCTGCTGAGCAAACTCTGGTGCGCATATGAACTGGCAGCCACATTTGATTGACCTGTCACATACACTGAGTTCTGTTGCGGTGGCGGATTCCCCATTGCTGCTGCTGCAAGATCTTGATCGCCGCTTTGATTGATGATTGTGTTTGCTGGAGCGGTAGAAAGAACGTAACTGGCGGCATAATGTTGGTTCTGATTCTGTTGTTGAGCGAGGTAAAGGTTATGCCGCTGTTGTTGTAACTGATCCAATTGATGTTGCTGAAAATCTGAATATACCGAATTAAGACATTCTAAACTAGCGTGGAGTTGATTCCTGGGTTGCCTCTCAGGGAGATGTTTCATTGTGTCGTCATATTGCGAGGGGCTGTATTGTGAGCGACAACCCAGGCTTAACGGTGAGGGTGATCTACCTGGATGATGGCTCTGTTGGTACATTGTTGGAGTTGGGTTGCTGTAATGTCCCTTATAATTGTTTTGCCCATCTAGACAGCTCTGTTGGACTTGCAGAGAATGCTTCAAATGATGACCATATCTACCGGTGGCGGTGGGCGAAAATTCTTGCCCACTTATTGAATTAGAGCGAGGTTGTTGCAGGCGTCTACTAATGGGATCCATGAAGAAGTTTTATGGGGGTTGTTTGGGATCAAAGTTGGTTTACATTAGTTTTGTGATGCTATCTATTGTTAATTTTCGATCTGCGATTGCTGATATCCGTTCGAAAGTGAGATGGAAGTTAGATTCCATTTTGCATCGGCAATCGCATCGCGCGAACTTGATATCGCGGATAAGCTCATCGCTCAAAGTCTGATTGCTTGCGATTTTTTGTCTAGCACTGGGATGCCGTCTTGAAAAATGGATAAGGAACTGTAGTATGTGGGAGGTATCGATTGCTTTGCTATCTAAGTTAGGGAAAATGTAACAGCGATAGTGGTTTCACAGGGTGGATTGCACTCCCACCATTTAAATATCGACGATTGTCTCCGGTAGAAACAAGCAATACTTGTCCCTAAGGCTCGTTTGTTATTGTTATTGTCGCAGCTTTTCTCGCTCTTAGCTCAAAGATGCACTCTAGCTGAATTGCACCGCGAACTATCATATGGGGCACCTCTATGCGGCAGGGGTACGCGCAAATCGCGTACCAAATCTATGTAGAATATCTGAGCGATTCAAAGCACTAGTCCAGCGCTTCAGATCGCAGCCGCGAGCGCTGAAGCCTCGAGTTGGCGGCAAGTCTGAGTCAGACAGGACCGAGACATGGGTAATGTGTACGATAGCGAGAGGCCAGTGGCATTCTGCAAGTTGACGTTCGGCTATTTCTCTAACAGCGCATGACGCAACCGCTACAATTACTTCGAATGCAGCCACTATGAGTCACAGGAAGCCAGGCTTCGTCTAACAATTGGCGCATGGGCCCTTCTTGAGCAACCTGAATCAATCTACGGGGTACACTCGCGGCAGATAGAGCCACTGACAGACTTCCCCCTGTTCATCCGTCTCATGTGCCTACCCATCTCTACTAGATGGCGCTAAACGCGTGGCAGGGTGACGTCATCCCAGTGAGTAATGTGTGGAGGAAGTGTTTCATCGAACTAGGATGGAAAAGCAAAGGGACAATCTCACTACGCTTCACTAGTCTAGTCGGCCTCACATTCGCTGGTGGCACGCGCTGAGGTTTTGCACACTGAGTCCACCATCCGGCCCCCGAGACGAATTGAACGCATTTCCGATGAGTCATCAAGATCAACTTAGACCCCTAAGAGGCTCGCTAGACAATTGTATGGCCCAGTAAGAATTCTATGATTGCTCACGCATCTCACGTGATGAATAGAGGAGGCTCGAAACACTAACCTTAATTGAGGGCTTGGAAAGCATTCACTCGAAGTGTCCGTTTGCTTTCCTGGCGCTGAACTCCGCGGGTGATTCCAATCTTGAGCTGATTCAATAGGATTTTTCCTATCGAGACCATCGTTTTCAAAGCTAACGAACGATTGATCGTTAGTCCATGATTGGTTACTTTTACTTAAAAATAGGTGCTGGTCTTTACGAGGGCATTGTTGTTTGGTCTCTGCATTAAGATCGCTTGTGAGAAGTTCATGTTGCCTTGCAACTCGGGCCAATTGATTCGATGGGCTTAAACTTCCACCATCTGTAGCGCAATCTTGACCATTTTGTCTGTGTTTTTTCAAGGCAGCTGCATCTAGTCCAACATCTGCCTTAACCAACCTCTGAACTTTGAGCTCGAGTAATTGATTTGACAGGGATAGGAAAGGTGGACATTGGTTTAGGGATGAGCTTGAGGACGAAGAAACTGAGTGAGAATCTCTCTGGTTTGTATCACAGGCTGAGATCAAGCCATCATGCTCGAGCTGTTGACCTAGACAAGATCGCTCAAGTTCGTCATTGCCGGTTGGACAGTCAGGTCGATACCGCTCACGAAAGATTTCGTCGGCAAATGGATGAGCGGCTCGATAGTTAGCGGACGGGCAATTTCCCTCGTTCAAGTTGCCTGGCCGACCAAGAACGGGTCGGTGCTTGTTTGGTTGGCCACGAACATCGTTGCGCGGCGAGCAAGGCAGCGAAATCGATTTAAAACCATGGGTTGGTAAGTGCACTTGTAATCCGAGAGCTTCGTTTGTAAACGGTGCTCGATGGACACCTAGAACCTTGTCAGATTGAGGACCGGCATTATCATTGGACTTGATAAATCGTTCGCCAAAATTTTTGTCGTGAACAGATCTGCTATCGTTCTCGTCAACGCTATTTAAAAGATACGGGTCAAGCCTGTTCGATTCCGTGCTATAAAAATCGATTGAGGGTTGACTGGATAAACGGACGTGACTACGCTTCTGGCTAGGGTTTGGCTGGCACTGGCTATTGGTGGCCGGCATTAGACCGACATCCAGCATCATCAGCGACAGCACTTGATGGCCCATTGGTTTAGGTATGATGCGGTCGTTAATTAGATGTTGCTCGCTGTTGGTCAAGTTGGAGCCAGCTTGATTAAAGTAAATTGCGGGCGATTTGGTTAAGGTTGATTTGGCACCCTCATGATTGTAACAATTACTATTCGGTTGGCTTTGTTGTTGTTGTTGCTGCTGCTGCTGCTGCTGCTCCTCCGAATCTGGCAAATTTTTGCCTGCCTTCATAGTGTTTGCGGAGCTGCGAGTGTCGTTAAGCGAGTGCTTTGATGTTGGACGAGCATCGTTCCCAGCCGGCCGCTTCCTCTTATCGTCCTTGACGATGCAACTGTTGGCTGCTTTCACAGATAGTAGCAAGTGGTTGGCATTAGGCTGCCTTGATTGGTCATTTTTATCTCCTCCCTGCTTATTAGGTTCATCGTTTGCGCGCTCGTTTGTGCATTGTCGGTCGCAGGCTGCCCTTGCATGGCGGGCAACGATTCGACTTCTTTCCTGTTTACTTTCCCTGCAATTTAAGTGGCCCTGATTGAGATTAACTTTTCTCCTTTCAACTCTTGTAAGCGGCATGTCTTGATTTGCCTGCCTCAAGCTGGGCACTTGCGAGCGAGTGCTCGAGTCAGATCTGATGGTGGTGGCCGGGGGTTTGTTGTTCTTTGGGGGCGCGTTACTATTCGCACGCTGCGTTGCGATGAAGCTTTGCGGCCGAACTACGGCAACCAGGTTCGAAGCGAGGGCCGTGGAACCTAAACGGACGCTCGATTAGTTGGAGGCTCTAAATGGACGTAAAATGAAGAGAAGAAGGCGAAAACTAACTCACCCTGCTTATCTGCTTCGTTCCTCCTTCTCGCGCTTGAAGTGGTCGTTGCTCTGGTGACTCCAGAGCTGGAGAGTCTTGCGCCACCGGCGCTGGTTTGCTTCGATCGCTCAACCCCTGAGGACTGTTCACCGGCCTTGAGCGCCAAACTGGTGGGTCGAACGCCAGCAACGCACCTCACGCTTGGCTTCATAAGGCGACTTGACCTTAGGTAGGCCGGAATCTCGCTCTTTTCGCCTGCAACAGGTTGCCGGCTTGCATTTTCGTTGCTGCTTGGTGTTGACACTTTGCTTAGTTTTGGACAACATTTCACTTGTTTGGTGCCACTTGTTGCCAGTGCTAGCTCGGTAGCCACTTGCTCTAGTTGGCCCATTGCAATGGGTTGAGTGGCACCCTCCTCTTGTGGCCTCTTTTCGCAGGTATTGCTTGAAATTTGCATCCCACCACCTATGAGAGGCTGATGCGCTCTTGCGGGGCTCAGTTCGCTTCGCGTAAAGCGAAAACTTTCAGTTCAACACATTTTTGCTCGCACAATCTATTTCGTCCTCTCTCACTCGGCGAGCCTCTCTCGAACCAAAATGGCCACTGAATACAGGCCAAGCGGAGGCTCGTTTGCGAACTTGAGCTAGTGTCGCGCCAACAACGCTGTTTGCTAAGCGATCGAGCGAACTAACAGACAAGCAGAGCGCGTTGTGCGCAGCGAGCGTTGCACTGCGCACAGGATGGTGCGACTCCAGCGGCAGACATGCGCGCGCCACAACGACAGCGGCCAGTTCGTTCTCTCCCCCTCCAACCTCTCCTACATTTCCAAGCCCAGGAGCTCTGCATTGGACGCACGGTCCACCCTTTCCCTCCCCCACCAGCAACTCGCTCCCCATCCCGAACCGAAATTTCACAGGCCAAATTCATTTCCCCGACCGGCCAGTCTGGCGACGTGCAACCAGCCCTGCTTGCAGATCCTCGCCTCTCCAACACGCTGGCCCCCGAGCGGATGGATTGTATTCAAGGTGTAACGTAACAGCTGACGACATCCATTGTCGTGTCGTCTTGCATGAATTTTGCCGAACAGTCTGTGGCAACATCGTGATCCTGAATCTGGCTCGGCCTTTAAACTTTTAAGCTAGATACAAAACATGGCCGAATCATATTATTCAAATCAGCTGATGAGCAAGAGTGAATTAGATTTCAAGCTTCTTGCCTCTTTCCGCCACTGTCTTTTGTACTTCCAAGAGGGGAGGGGGGCAGAGAGCAAAGTTCTACCAGGTAGTTATGATTTCAAATGCGGCCGCTGACGCCTCCCATCCTCATGTCCAGAGATAAGCGAGCAGCCTGGATAAGCTCAAGAGCATTGCAACGCTTGTGTAAGTTAATATTGAAGCCACTTGAACGACCAAAAAAGCCAGCAGTTTAGTGGACTAATGGAGCTTTACCTCCGCGTTGGGCTCGCAATCGAGTTGGCGGCGAGAATGAAATTGAATTTTGAACTCGGTGAGCAGGGAAACTGCTTGTTTCAGCTGTCAGTTGTTAAAAACATTTACTAACTGCGGAGGCTTCGAAATTTGCCATCCGATTCGGTCACATCATCTGCCACATCATTGCCTCCATCGATCACACGTCCGATTGCGTATTTGTGTTTACCTGGGAGGCAACCGAGACAAGGGACAAAGGTCTCTGCTAGCAGAAAGCATTCAACTCATGCACAACCGCAACCTCCGCCCAGTCAAGCTCATTGTGTTGGCATTGAATACGAATCCTGGTTCTGGGTGTGAACCGGGGCAATAAATGGGACTGATTTATGAGCCTTAGATGTCCGCCCTTGCTAAAACTGCCTCAACATGCGTAGGGTTTAGATGGCGACCAGAGACCAAGTCAAGATTCATTTGAGGCTGTGTCGACGTAAACATATACCCATCGCCAGAATAATTAGTGATTAGTTGCGGGCATTGTGCATCAACCAGAGGCAACTAATGCTGAGCGTGGCGACTAATCAACAAGTTTATAACCAAAAGAGGCCTTGTTCAAGATAATGATTAACTTCTGGCTCTCGGAAGTTATTCATTATCGCGAGCAAGTGTCTCTCCAAGTTCGCGAATGTGCACATGTATAATCCAATTGTGGGTGTTTGTTTGCGCTTTGCTTTAATCCTCCTCTCAGAACCTCGCTCCACACTAGAACTGGCAGAGGAGACATTCGTGTGTCTTCAAGGGGCCACAAATTGAAGACGGGCAGTGCCGCCCTAAAACAAGACTCATGTGGGCCATTCAACTCGGAGCCTCCCGTTCCTTTTCACCTTGCCGACAAATCCCTCTAGCCTGAGCTTTTTCAATACGTAACACCTGTTTGTTGTTACCGCTCTTGCACCTTAGCCTGGAGACAGAGTGTCTCTGATCCATGGGCTGACGAAGAAGAGATGGACGGACGGATGGAAAGAAAGAAGAATTAAGAAAAAGCCGCCAAAATCGCACTGAGCTCCAACTGCTTCCCCCTACCTCTGATCCGATCCAAGCTCAGCTTTGCCGGCCACTGATCATCATCATCATCATCGTCAGAGAACATCAAGAGAGTTTGTTCACTGCCGTGGGCTCATCTCAAGGCGCCGAACTTCAGTAAAGGCCAGCTGATAGGCCGCCTACTGTTCACAAAAACAGCACCCGCAATTACGACCAAAAAGGTGCAAGGCGGATGCTGGATAAAATCTTACTTTTTCCGAACAACCTTGGCTCAACCAAACCGACTGCTGCATCCATCACGCCTGGTCCAACTGAAGAGTCGTACTTTGAGATATAATCGTCGATACGTCTACCTCACTCCATGCTCGCCATTCTCTTTCCCCTCAAAGGAACACTCGACGTCTGTCTGGGACCATTGTATGTGCGTCTGCTGAATACATCTAAGCCTTTGGACGGTCAAGTTTGATTAGCGATACCCTTGGTTGGTAAGCCTAATCCTTGCTCGGCCTTCACCTGTTTCCAAAGAACTCCTCGGACTTTTTGTTGTAGAATTCTGCCAATAGACGGCAACAAGAACATTAGCAAGACTGCTCCGTCAAGCTTCTTATCTGTCGCGCTCGACAAAGGAAACAGCCAGACAGCCCAGGTAAAGAGGCGAAGCTGATTGGACGTCCATCCCCCTATCCTGGGGGAACGATATCCCTCATTGTTTGGCTGACTAAATGTCGGCCACCATGAAGTGTCACCAGATGGTACGCGCCTTGAGACTAGCGGAACATAATTGACGCTTGATTTGGTGCACATTATATCGTTGCCATCCGTTCTAGCGGCAATCGTCTTAATTCGAACTCGGAGGATGCGAAATTTAGCTCCCGAAATTTGTGGCCCACTTCGATAGATCTTTTCACAGACTAAGCAAAGTATGAACCGCTTAACACTAGGGCGTCAAATACATCAAGTAAGTGTCCAAGGAAGAAGTGACTCATTCGCGCAAACTCAGATGTCGGCACAATCCGGCAGAAGGAAGTTGACAGCTCTCTGCTAATTCAGAGCGTGGCTCTCATTCGAGCACGGCTCGTTGGCCTTGCGCCGAGCAGATATGGTTCCATTGGAGCTAGATCTTTCTACCTGCCACGATGCTTCCGTGATGGATTCACTTCATCTAATCGAGACACCTGCAAGTTTGGACGAGCCGAACAATAAACTTCCGGGCATTCTGTCCAGCCTAGATGTGATGTTAGTGTGAAGATTTTGTCTAACCGACCGAGCCGGTGGAGTGTCGTGCGAAACGTTTGCTGGGAAACTGGCTCACGCGACCAGTAGATAGACCAGCTAGATTTTCCATTAGGTCAACTTTCTTCGCCAGGACCTGAACCGTCACAGTGCGAGGTGAATACATGGTTCAACGCGGTCTATGCGAAACTTAACTCGGCCAGCTGTTTTGACCTTTTAGATGGAATCTAGCGGAAGTAGGAAAATACAATTTGAGAGCCTTAATTGAGGGAGAAATCAAACCATCTCTGCTGTTTCCACGATACTCGGCTAGCTCTACAATCTGATGGGTTATTTTTTACAACTGATTATATTGATCTATTTTTCCCAGCGTCACCAGTGTTTGGTCTGGATCACTCTCAGACGTTTCGATTGGCGATTCCGAGAACCAACGATCAATTCATACAACTAAAGACGCCAGCCACGATACCAGTGCTCGTAATTGAAGGTGAATTTTGTTTTCCGCTGTGTATTGCATAAGAAAAGGTTGATACGCGTTCAGGGATCCTTTAAACGTCCGCAAGTATAACAATCGTCATATGAGAAGGATTATTTTATGGCCTCGTTTAGGGGTCAAAATCAAACTCCCATGCGGAATTGGCGGAAGAACGAGTGATATTAAATTTGGTGGACTGTTATGCCGGTGAGAGTCCATTTAGTCACGATGGTTATCTCTGGTTTTGCTTGTCTAAGGCCCTGGGACAAATTTTTGATTTGATTCAATACCTCAAGCTATCGAGTGAATCCTCAATGTTTCTAAGGCAAGAATCTTGGAGATCGTATCTGCCCTTGGCCCCCAAAGTCTAGAGGTTTCTGAGTCGCGCGAGCCGTCGCTTTCCCGCGCGAGTGTAAACTGATCGCACACCCTCCATCTAGAAAAAAATTGGACTACACACGATATAAAGTAATGTGTCAAACATTTTGGCATATTGATGGGATAACACCACCACCTCAACAAAATAACTTATCAATTAAAGAACTTCATTCTGTACCAACTAGATATTTTTAAAAATGGGCTTGACCATCTCCTCCTTATTTACTAGACTATTCGGCAAGGCCCAAGTTAGGATACTTATGGTGGGTCTAGATGCTGCAGGCAAGACAACTATTCTCTACAAGCTAAAATTGGGTGAGATTGTCACCACCGTTCCAACAATCGGTTTCAATGTTGAAACTCTGGAGTACAAGAACATTAGCTTCACTGTCTGGGATGTGGGAGGCCAGGATAAAATTCGAACCCTTTGGCGACATTACTTTCAAAACACTCAGGGTGTAATATTTGTGATTGACAGTAATGATAGAGAACGAGTTGGCGAGGCCAAGGAGGAACTGGCAAGGATGCTGGGTGAAGAAGAACTGAGCGAGGCCGTTTTGCTCATATTTGCTAACAAGCAGGATTTGCCAAATGCAATGACAGCCTCTGAGATCACTGACCGCCTTGGATTGCATTCCTTCAAAAATAGACAATGGTACATTCAATCAACATGCGCAACAAGCGGCGATGGTCTCTATGAGGGGCTTGACTGGTTGTCCAATCAAGTGAAGAATAAAACCTGAAGAGAGAGTCCTTCAAAGGTTCTTGCACCATACGCATCTACATTACCATAACCAGAAAAGTCTTTTGAGGTCGCCCAAGGGGATCGCATCTCATTGGTCTCATTTAAGTCAGGGTCAGATCGTTTATTTAATGATATAGCAATCAAGATCCAATCGGACATGGAGCATTTATATCACAACTTTTTGATAAAACCTCGTTCTTTTCTAGCAGATTTGCGAGCGACCTTTCTCTTGTTGTCCTTATCCTTATGTAGTTTCAGTTTTCGTTTAACCCCACGGACTTGATCCTTCACCTTGATTATGGCTGCCGTCTTCTTGCGTTCGACACGTCGCCTCGTATAGTGCAACTGAACTCTTGAGTAAATATCGTTGAAGACCTCAACACCGATTAGTCCCTTTATAAACTTGAGTAAATCCTCAGACATCGGAAGAGTTTTGTGCTGAACGTCGACGATGTTAGATTTGCCCTTATCAGATAGCTCCCTCACTGGAGTCATGATGAATAACACTGAGTAAGGAAGGATGCGCCGAGGGCCTAGTTCTTGGGCGATGGTAGCTGTCCATTGTAGTACGAAGTTGCGTCTGTAAAATCTGCTCGACCTGTAGAGAGCAGCCTCTTTCCTGGCTTGCATAACTACTTTGATTGCCAACCACATAAGGACAACACGTTTCTTCGCCTCATGAATTTCGTAAGGAAGATGGTCTTCGAGGAAGCCATTCTTTGGCAAGTTGTCGCATCTTGTGAGATGGTTCAAGACATCACCCCCTTCGAAGGACTCAACATATTTTTGCTCAAAATCCTTAGATTCTTTAGAGTTTGCAACGATCTGACCCAACAGTATAAGTCCCTTCGTTATGTAACCTAGAAGCTGATCAGATTCGGCAGCCCTATCGAATAGATCAATGAATCTATCGCAAAGCGTTTTTACAATTCTCTTTGCATTCCAGTTGAGGTAGTTATCTGGACTAGGATCATTGACATCCAACGCACTTCTCAAGTCTGTGGATTCAATAAATGTAAGATACAGCTCACATGAGGTTAATACGACCGGAAGGTATGGATGTGCGAGCTTGTAAGTCGCAATGCTCTGCCAGATTCTTTTTACAAACTCTATATGTCTAAGCTCAACAGACTTGATCAGACTCTGGTTGAGAAGCCTCAAGAACAATCTTAGTGAGTGATAATCCAGCCTGTGTTCGATTGGTGTGTAGCCTATCTCGCCAGAAACTTCTTGTTCTCGTGTTTCCGGCAAAATTGAAGCCTCACTAGAGGAAGTCTTATCCAGCTCTAGATTTGTGGCAATGATCAATAAAACCTCTCTCATCCTGTGTCGGTCTTCTTTCAAGAAACTTCTGCTAGATTCAACAAATATACTAATCAGTTTGATTCCAAGTATTTTCAAGTTTATGTTTGCATTTGAGGCCCATGGTATGACAAATTTGTTGAATAAATGAGTTTGCTGGTCGTTCAATCGTTGAACTAATAGAGCGATCAACTTTCCTACGAGCAACCTGACTTCTTTTGACTCCTCGTTCAATATTCGCTGCGCCAAGAGGGGGAACATCATATCGAGGTGAAATCGTAAAAGTTTTTCTGGGAACTTGGTGACAATCACTGTGAGCATTCTGATGACTGATATTCGTCCGTCAGGGTATACATAATCAAGTTGTCGTAGGAACTTTGTCAGATGTGTCTGCAAAATAGGTTGCTGGTGCTTGTATTCCAAAAGATATGTTTGCCAACACTTGATCGAGAGGGATCTGACCGTTTCGTCCTCAGACGTAACCAACAAATCTGCCACCCTGACCATCAAGTCATTAAGCTGAGGAGCAACGTACCCTCTCTGTAGAATAGACTGCAGGGTGCTGAAAGCAGTTGCCTGACGATTTGTATCGTATAGATCCTGTTCAACATAAGAGAGGAGAGCTTGTAGCTGCGTAGCTTCCAATCGAACATCATCGCACTTCAGCATGAGTAGGGTAATGGTCTTGAAACACATGGCAATCATTTCGGAGTTGTCCCCTTGGACCATCCCTACACCGTTGTATTGGCTGAGCAAGATAAATATTCGCTTAACCACCGATGCTACCTTTGTTTTCAAGCTAGGCAAGTCAATCTTGACTTGGGCAATGAAGTAGATGCACTTTAGAGCGCGCATGATACATTTCGGGCTCGAGGATTTCAAGCACGTGGATAAGATTCTGATAAACCCGTCTAACCTCTTCTTGTGCTTCTCCTTTTGCTTGATCACAGCCTTATTTGTCTCAAGAGTTACCAAAAGAAGTCGTAGACAATTTTCCACGAGCATGTGATAGTTACCTTTCTCATTTATCTTAGATTTGATACGATCTCGCGGCAAAGCTTTTGTTACCAAGAATCTATCCTCCCTCATCTGTATCGTTGACCGGCCTGAGCTATCATCATGTGCAACACCCTCTACTTGATCTATTTTTTGTCGAATCTTCAGGTTTGGTATAGACTCGAGGATCGTAGATTGAATGAAAGCAAACATTTTGTCCAGAGGGAATCCATCATTTCTACTCAATCCTGTGAATATCCTTTGCAAACAAATGGATAATTTGTTGACAGTTTTTGGTTCGTTTGAAGTCCTGAGCAACTCCCTTATTGAATTCACTAGGTAATCTAATTTTTCAGCACTTATGTAAGACGAAATAATTAATAGGGTGTCGTAGCTCTTGGTCTTCTTTGCCTCTGAGGTTTTAGCTAGAATCTGTGCAATGTCTTTATCCTCCGCCAGCCGCCCAAAGATCTCTTGGAAGCATGAGTTTATAAGTTCATGTATGGAGTGATCGAGGCATCCATAGGTGAGGGATAGCTTTTCTAGAATTGAGTGGATAGTGTAATTCAACACGTGGATTTGAAATCCTTTCTCGAGGCTTTGTTTCAGGATACGTAACAGATCCGGCAAGTAGGCTGAGCCAACAAAGCTCATTACCTTAACTAGTACTGCTCGAGCCGCCTTTCTAACTTGCTCGGTCTTAGACTTGAGAAACGAGGATAGCTTCAGGAATATAGATGGTAGATTATCTCGAAAGAGGACGTAACGACCCGGCAACAAGTTCAAGAGTTGTACGATTGCGAACGCCATAGGTATCCTCTTAATTTCTTCTTTTTCGGGTAGGTAACCAGCCATGTTCTTGTCGTGCTCGAATTCCACTCGTGTCATTTCATGGAAGCATGAATTCAATTTGGGCAACAATTTCTTAGTCACACATGAATAGATCATACGCGCGGTTGAAGCATTCGTTCGTTTCCCAGTAGGAACACTGGTGGCGATCACTTCCGCATGTTCGTCTATTCCTGCATGACGCTTCCGCATCCGTTTTTCGAGTTTCTCATTCTCCTCTCGATTATGCATCGCTTCCTCGCACGATGTTAAATCAAAATTGAAATTCTTCAGGATTTCTGTAATCAATTTTATGTTCGTTCGTTGATAGGTTGTCTTTGCATTAGTCAATTGGCCGATATAATAGTTCAAATTCGCCTCATAGGTTACCCAGTTGAGACGATTACAAATCAATCCAATAAGTTTTATCGAGTTCTCCGTTAAACTTGCGACAGATTTGTAGGCTCTCGAGAAGAGAAACCCAGACGCAATCGGCAGGAAGTATGAAGATAGAGTTTTCGAGGAAACTTGGCTCAGCTTGTCACTGGCGATGAGTCTGGCGAGTGATTTCGATCGGTTGTGGAGTTGAATATGCTTGATATTGTGCCAAAAGTCGATATCCAAATTATCGTCACAAAACAGATAGAATTCTGTTAGGACTCGGCTTTGATCATGACAATAAATAGCTAGAGATCTAGCGATGGTCATGTAGGTATGCTTGATTGTTTCGTTCGTTTCTCGAAAACCTTTTTTGATGAACCTTTCCAATAGTGTATCATCGATGAGCATTCGTATCAACGCAATGTTTTTAACGCGATCGATCGATTTCATCTTGATAGATAACTTCTCGTAAAATACTAAGCAATTTTCTCGAACGGAAAAGTCGTAACACTCGGAATTGTTAATTATGTAACAAGTTTGACATATAAGCAATAACAGAGAATCCCTCACTTCCTCTGGACGGTTCATCGAACTATCGTCAAGTTCATCAATGAATCTGAAGGCTACTTGGAAGCCCTCATTGAGTTTGACCAAGTCTGGCGAGCCCAAATCCGTACCGGTGGCATTCAACAGCTGAATAGTTTTACTTGCAGCGCTGAGATTGTGGTCAATACCAGCCAAGAGAGAGATAAGACGACATAGCTCTTCACGGTGATCGGGGTTTCTCTGGTGGCTGATCATGTTGGCCAGGAGAGATATGATTGTAGAATCCGTGGACTTGACCTGTCTGAATAGCGTCTGTACAGCTTTTAGGGTACTTATTATCAGTTCGCTCCTCTTTTGTATAGTTATAGACGATAGGAGGAGGCGAGCTGCTAACAAACTTTGCACAGGGTCCTTAGGAAACTGGCTTAGCGTTGATAGCACTAGAAGTTCGTCACTCTCTATGCGGTTGCCTGTTTCCTTTTTGTTAACAAATTCTTCAAAGTTCGTCTTCAGGCGCTCAAATAATCTTGGTAAGAACTTCAACAAGATCTTCTGGTTGTAGGGAACATCACAGCTTATTTTGTAGATGGCTTCATCGTATTCAGGTATGACAGAGTCTCTATCTGGTAACACGACACTGGTTCGAGGGTCGCGTTTCGGGTCTGGCTCAACATCTTCCGGCAAATCCCTGTCAGGTTTTAGCACATCGGCGATTAAAGAAGCGAGAAAAACGAGTACTTGTCTTTGCGTCTTTGGATCTGTGTAGAGATCAATTATATGATTCAAAAGGAACTCGTCGGGGCGATTCTTATTTCGCTTGACAAGTAGCGAGTGATACACTGGATTGCTTGCAAATGTTCTAATTAACTTCAATAAAGGTGACGGATGCGCGAAATTCTTGTCTATGAAGCCATGCAGAGAATTCCAAATCAAATGTTTGAATACAAAATCAGTTTCCTCTTGTTGAAACGGGTAGTATTCGAATTTCTGATAGAATGCGGCCACTGTGTTGGTACACTCTCTTCTAAGCGCTTTCAAGTTCTTCAAACTGAACGAGTTAAGCCTCTTGCTGAGGTCTGGATCTTCAAGCGGGGTTATCACAAAGAAGGTAATAATATTGATGAGTTTGAATATAGAGGGTAAGGAATCCTCTTGTATGTGTGCAACAGTGTCCATGTAGGTATTCAGGCTCGATAGCATCGCCTGTAATTTGTTAAGAGGGATGTAACTACTCAAATTCAAATTCTCACGAAGTTTTTGCTCTAACTGACTGTAAGGAATTTCGATGAGCGGAAATAGCGGGTCGAACAAGATATTAAAGAAGTATTTTGTCTCCTCCGGAATACAGCCAATAATAAAACGCATCACTAAAGATCGGCGAACGTCCGACTTGTCTTTCCCAGAGCTCTTTTTGCCGATCTGTCCGGTCATTTTACCGAACAATAGGCGCAGTATGATGGGCACTACCTCACCTCGATGGGCCTCTTGAATCTGGCTTGTTTCGCTAGAATCAATAGAGAATGTTGTTAACTCTGTTCTCGCGGATTTGTCGTTGATCAATTTTAATAATTTGTTCGAGTACGGCTTGATGAATTCGTCATCAAAAGCTAATATGCAGTTGAGAGCAGCTTTCTGGACACTAGAGTCTCTACAACATAGCAACTCCATCATGAGTTCTCTGAGCTCGACCTGACGATGAATCTTTGACATATCTCGGAACGATTGAATTATCTTGGCAACTGTGATGAAAGTTTCCCTAGATTTTCTCTTCTGAAGAACAGCCTTAAATAAGTGACTCTTTTTCTTGAATCGCGTTTGCTCAGGTTTCTTATCCGGACTGTTATGCTCGTGAGGCTGTTCTTGGTTTTCACTTTCTGTTAAGTCGGTTAAATCATCTCGAGAAAGTTTGGCAATAAATGGTGAGACACATAGTTCCTTTTGGACAAATCTGAAGAACTGGTCAATGAAGTAAACACTGTCCAACTCAATAAGATGTACGAACTTAGCTAGCACTTGAAATATGAAGTTTCTATGTAAGATATGATCAGGTCGATCTTCCGATGAAAAAGAGTTGCCAGCTCCAGGTTCGTTGTAGATAATATCGTTGGTCTTTCCAAGATGCTCGAGCGCTACTCTTAGAAGCTGTGATTGGAAACATGTTCGCTTCAAGATTTCGGATATGATTCTCAATGTGGGGCCCCAGAATTTTTCGAAGTTCACATACAAGGATCCCATCAAATAGCGAAATGAAATGATGTGCATCCTTTCCGATTGAGCCGACTTCTCAACTAGCAAGATCTTGATCAGATCCTCTAAATGCCTCTCCCTATCTCTATACTGATAGAGATCAGCAGGTACATTTTCGATCAGTAGTAGAACTCGAATCACATTGGAATCTACCGATCTATCTTGTAGTAGCGCCTCCAGTTGTGCAAGCCGTTCCACACGTGATGGGCTTGTCAAACGTTCTTGGCCGTTCATGATTCCCATTAACTGGACATCCATCTTGAGGAATATACTAACGAAGGTAAATGTACATGCCCATTCATCGATATGAGTCTTGATTTGAGTTTGGCATCCTCAGGGTCATATGCAAAATGAAACACGTGACTTTGCCAATAAAATCTGCTGTAAGGCCCATGCGCAGTAACGATGGCGCCCGCGCCTGCTTAGCGCTTCATTTGTCTGCCCAAAAAAGACAAGTAGGGTATGGTCAAGTTAGGCGTGTGTTTGTTCATGGTCGCTCGACCAGATTTTGGCTCCATAGATAGCAAATCTTTGTCCCACTTGATGTATCAGTTCTGTATCTGTTCTTGGTTTCTCAGACCGAGCAGTGCTAGAGTAGACGACTCGCTTCGTTACGAAAAAAAGGAAAATATACAGCTCGAGATTGATGGGGGCAGAGCATTTCTGAGCCAGAGCGCCGCGAGCGATCATTCGGAGATCTCAACGAAAAGCATTATTTTCTCGCCGCCACCAAACTCTCAGAACGATATTAAGGGTCAGCCCCAGGGGGAAAGCCTCTTACATCGGATCCTTAGTACGATACCTTTGTTCGATTGAATAGAAAATGTCTCGGAAATTGATCTTCTTACTGATCTTAAATAACTTTAATTGTTCATTTCCAGATGATTTTAGAGCCTAGCAGAGTTTCTTGGGAGCAATAAGTATCCCATATCTAGTTTATCTGACAGAGCCGGGTAGCTGTTGACCAGACGGACCTGTGGCAGCCGAGAATGTTTGATTGACAGACTGGCGAGCCGCATTTACGACAGTTTGCTGAACGTATTGATTGCTTATGATCCCTTGTGCAAACTCGTTCCTCGCTTTGGCCATACTATTGCCGGATGTTCTATAAATGGAATGTACTCTAAGTAAGTACAAAGCGCTTGCTGCTGTGTAGGCCATCCAGCTCCCTGTAACAAGAAATAATGACATGGCCAGGATCACGCCTTCATTCATATTCTTGATGGCAACATAGAGACCACACGGGCCTGCTGTTGGTAGACCCAGCGACCAAAGGGCTACTACAAGCGTTTGCATAAAGAACACAAAGAAAAAGACCATAAAATTGAAGGAGCTGTCGTTCTTGAACGCCTTGTAGAGAGGTCTAAACCATGACAAGTAAGTCAATGGAACAAAGAAGATGAATGTCATCAGTCCAAAGCTTAAATTCGAGGCACTGTCCGGCACTTGGTAGATGAGTAACAGTATCGCCGCAAATATGTTCAGCATTTGGGTTGATACAAATCCGATCCAGATATGATAACCAAGCTGCACTGTCTTTTGAAACTCTGGTCTAATATCAACATTGATATCTTGGAAGAAGCATGGTTTGATTGGGCAGAAGGACGGCAGCGGTGGCCAATTGTGAGTCCTTCGAAAATCGCCACCCTGCCTCAAGGCTTCCTCTCTAGCCGCTATCTCTGCCGCCTTAATCTCGAGCTCTTGCTGTCTCCGTTCCAATTCGCTTTGCATCTGCTTTGTATCGATGGTGATGGTAACATTGTTGTTGTTGTTATTCTGCTCCGCTGCAAATGATGAAAATGTGGGACTGTCGTTGATTGTGGTAGACGAGGCTGTTGGTATTGAGGGAGGAGGCGGAATGATTTGCTGCCTCTCAGGTGGGTTGAAAACGTCCATGGTTGTCAATGTTGATTCGTTGTATATTTAAGTTGTCCTGTCAATAGCAAATAATGTCACAGATGTAAGCCACAAATAAGTTTAAGTGAGTGATATTTGTATTCAAATAATTAACGTGCTCTCTAGATAAACAGGGGAGTATCTGTTCTTGGTTGCGATTCGCACTCTATATTGTAACACTATATACTGTAATGGGGCCCTAGAGTAATTGTTCCAGGCTCTGAATTTAAGTTGAATGAAGTAGGCAGAATTCATCTAATATTGGTGAGGGTCTAGATATGAGAGAGATGGTCATGGGACTCTTATTTATTCAAGTCGTGACCATTAGCTCGAGAAGCCAAGAACAGATATAATCTTACCTAGAGCGAGATTGCCTGCGATACTGCTCGCTGGTGGGAGAAAGAAGGGAGGAACGCTCATGCTTGAGTTTTCCCTTTTTCATGATCGACTTCATAATTTATTTTTGCCCTGAGAGCATACTTATATCTGTTCTTGGTTTCTCGTGACAATTCGAATTTTCTGATAATCGTCACTTTTAATCACCATTTTTAGACTTATGAAAGCGATATGACCCGCACTCGTCTACCCTCGACAGCAGATCGCGGTCTAAGAGGCCAACTACAATCAAACAATGGACGATCCGCCCACGATTATTTGACCGGCCGAGATGTGATAGCCTTTCTTCTGAGGTCAGTAGAGGACCCTGTTAGTCATGAAATTTGACCAAGCGTTCGCTTTTGAACCAGAGCGACTTGAGTTGCAGGGTCTAACTGTTTCCTCTCCGATGGTATAATCCCACCTCCGGGTGCTAATTTGTTTGGAAAAGTGCATGGCATCCAGCCTAACCCGACAAGTCTTGCCGTGCATGTTGGCAACAATCCAGACGCCATCTGTCGAGGCGTCTATCGAACTTTGCATCAATTAGAAACAAGTCTTTTGACTAAGCGGTTACACAGGCTCTAATAAGGGGCACGATTGTTAGATAGCAAAGATTATGGAGGTGTAGAAGGCGACCAATGCTCTTATGGTTGATCTTGCAAGCGCAAGCAAACAACATACACTCGCTGTTCTCAAAGTAGAGTTTGATTCCCTCCCTAATCATAGTAGGCAGCTCACCTGTGATGGCGCCTAAAGGAAGGGGTCCAAGACACTTTAGAAGAGTTGTGAAATGAAAATGCACCCTATCGCAACAATGGCGGCAGTGGCAACAACAACCGATATACGTGTGCTTGAATTCAGTGAGGAAAAGAACCTTCTATCGGTTTGTATGCAAAACCTTGGAGGTTTTCTGCTCAGACGACTCAGTTTTTTCAATTCCTGAAGCAAATGTCTCGATAGAGCGCGTTTCTCCAAAGTGGTTACGTGCACTCAAGAGCGCTAGTATCGCTAACCTGGCCCAGGTAGAGGGCCTCTCGTCGAGTTTGCAAGGATGACGCGACTTAGTGAATGCAAGCAGCAGAGCTTACGATCATTCGGCTCTAGAAATTCCAACAACACGATACTAGCTGGAAGAGTCCGGAAAATTCTTGCAACTTTCAGCCTCGAAAATCGGATAAATTAACAAACAGTTGCCATCCAGCCTTGATCGACATAAGAGTCACTGAGCATATGCTAGCGTACTAGAACGAAAGAAGGTGAGTAGAGTCGAAACAATTGTGGGTCCGTTTTGAGGCTCTGGTTAGCTTGCATTGCGCAAGTCGTAAAGCCAATTCCGACGTTTGCCAGCCAAGTAACCGTGTGCGTCCGGTTAGTTGGCAGGAGACTTATAAGCGACGCTACCAACTCGAGCGCATTGAGCGGAGCTGGATAGCGTTCAAGAGACTAAGCTTACAACCTGCAGATAGCTGTGGCTCTTTCAAAGGCCGCCTTAGCAATCAAGTTACAGCAAACGGTTACTGTTCCAATGTATCTTGGATCAGTCCCAGCAACAAGAGCGACACCTGACCGAAAGATTGTGTGAGCGGCTCAGCATACTTTGCCGCCAATCGAGCTCCCGGTTCGCAAGCTATCGTGAATTTGTGCGCTGCTTATGGAGAACATCCCCGCTGTCAGTGCAAAAATGTGTCAAACTATCTTAGGATTCATCACTTGTTCGTGGGCCGATATTATCAGCCCATAAGATTCGACTAATACCTCTACCCTTAATAATCCGGCCAATATAATCTTATCCCTCGGACGGTATTATCAAGACATCCCTCGCAGTCTTTAGAAAAAGTTCCATCATTTGCGTCACCACAATTCACCAGTTGTAGTTAAACTCATTCAAGCTTATAGTGGATTGTGATCTCTATTCGAGACAGCTCTTTCCAAAGTTGGTGAAACTTATAAATTTTACAGTAGGCAACATTCTTAGAGAGATACACGCCTCAGACAGTATCCCCACGTTGGCTCAGCCTAACAGAGTCACCACCAGAGAGAGCCAGCAACAACAACTTTGACACAGTGGGATTCTATAAATACACTCCAATCACATTTTAACCCCGATTGTCGACTGGTTTAGTGTTGAAGATGGATAAGTTTGCAAAGATACAACTTCACACTAGAGATGATGATAGCATTCCTAAGGAGAACAACATGATACAGAAACTTTCAGACATGCAAACACGGAGCCTAAATGATAGACTACTATTTATCTCTAATACCATTGGTTGTAGCTTAATGTTAATATTAGCCTTTCTCCTCCTAACAAGTGGCCTCATTTCGTCCTCAACTGCTTTCGTTGAAGCAAATGAAATCAAGACAGACACAGCCAGTGAACAAGATTTTGAAGAGCTTGGTTTGCATTATGGGAAATACCTGAAAGAGGTAGTCGCAGCTCTCGACAAGGATCAGAAATTTACTGAGACAATTAAAAATATGGATGCCAACGACATAAAATCTGGCAAAGTGGCCGAGCAACTCAAGCATGTTCACGAGGACGTTAGAAAGAAGTTGAACGATCTCAAATATCTTGAGATCAAGCGTTTGCGAGATTTAGCAACTCGAAAAAACGAAATGGAACAGTATGGCGAAACTTACCACGGTTCTGATAAGAGAAAATGGCGAACACTTGGGGCCTCATTGAGCCAACTGCCCGAGCATTTAGGCTCACATGGTACCTATTTCGATGTGAATGATCTCCATAAGCTCATGGTTGCTGCCACGAATGACCTCGAAAAACTCGACAAAGAACGTCGTGAGGATTATAAAACTTACGAAATGGAAAAGGAGTGGCAGTTTCAAGAAAGATTAAAAATGATGAATGAAACAGAGAAGACAGAGGCGATTAAATTGCGCAAACAATTGAAGGAAAAACATGACGATCATCCGAAGGTGCATGAACCTGGGACAAGGCAGCAATTTGAGGAGGTTTGGGAGAAGAAGGATAATCTACCAAAGCAAGAGTTCGATCCCAAAACTTTTTTCTCTTTGCACGATACCAACTCTGACAACTATTGGGACCAACACGAGGTCAGGCAACTTTTAGTGACAGAGATTCAAAAGATTTACGACCCAAACAATCCTGAGGACGACCCAAACGAGATGGAGGAAGAATACGAGCGAATGCGCGAGCACATTTACAAAGAGATCGATTCTGATAAAGACGGTCTTATCGCTTTACATGAGTTCCTCGAATACAGCAAGAAGCCGGAGTTCAAGACAGATCACGGCTGGGATGATGTAAGCAAAAAAGAATCTTATTCCAAGCAAGATTACGAAGAGTATATGAAGAACAGAGATAAGATGATTCGTGAGATGCATGGTCATTATGACCCGGCCTACTATGCCAATCAACCAAACAACCTACATCTACCGAACTGGGGATTAGGCATGCCGGCTGGAGTGCACCCATCACAGTATTATGGTTATCAGGTTGACCCGAATCACCCTCAAGCACAACAGTTATTGGCACAACAGCAGATGGCTTACCATCAACAAGCTGCTTACCAACAGCATGCAGCTTATCAGCAACCTGGTGCCATCCCACAACATGGTTACCAACAACCCCAGATCAATCAGCAATATTACCAGGCTCCTCAAGCTCAAGCACCACAATATCAACCAAAACCGCCTAACGCGCAAGTACCTGCTCAAGTGGGTTACCAGCAACAACCCCAAATGCAGCAACCTGTGTCTGCCCCACCAGCTGTACCCCAGCAGCAGCAGCCTCAGTCCAACTATCAGCAGCCACAACCAAACCAATTCCAACAGAAACCGATGCAGCAGCAGGTTCCCCAACAGCCGGCTCAGGTTAACTACCAACAGACTCAGCAACAACCTCCAGCTGCTTCGAATCAACAGCAGGCTGCGCCACAACAACCTCAAACGAGCTATCAACAGCAACCACCACAACAACAGCAACCTCCACAACAGCAACCACAACAACAGGCGAACCAGCAATACTATCAAGCGCAGCCAGTTCATAATTCTTGAACTGAACTCACTGAATTGATTTTATTTGAATCTTTAACAATGTTGCTTATTCTAGAATCTTTTTCGTGATAATTTCATAAATCATTTTCTTCCTAAAGTAAGGCATCTGCTCTTGGCCGAAATCGAATTCAGCATTACGAGTCAGGTATTCTGCATAAGTGCAAGCAAAAACTCCGCAATCTGAGCAATTCTCTTGCTGCGGTATTCCCTCGGAATATCCGTTGATCAACCTCCAATTCTCGTCATCGAAGTCTTGCTTTCTTTTGTCATTCGATTCATCGCGAAGATAGTCCAATAAAGTATCACAAGCCCCATTTGGACGACCTCCCAAGCTGTCATAGTAAGATATTGTTTTTTGGGTGAAGTCAATAAAAGCCAGGCACCAATGATTTCCAAGGTGGACTGGGACAATGATATAGTCATAGCTGAATATGTTAACTTTTCTTGTCCATCTCCTGACAGAGCTATAACCGGATTCTTTGAGTTTGGGGTAGAAAAAGGTATTGAAGGCGTAAACCTTTTTGTAGCCCACTTTTGAGCCCCTTAAAACTAACAGATTCATGTAAGCGTTTATGATCTCATCGTTCAACCAATTTAAGCCTATTAAGGTATGTATATCTTTTCGAAGTATCTGCACACCATCTAGTTCAACAATAGGCTCATTCGATGGTTGTTTTTGGATGACCGACTTGATGGTATCCAGCATTGCTGTCGTGAGCTCCGGACGCTTACTAGCTGGGGAAAAGTACTTGGTATCATATTTCTTCAGAGATTGCAATCGTTGGTTTATATCCAAGCATGAATGTATAGACAAAGCTGGCTTGGCAGATTCTCTCTCACTAAATAGTCTGGCAGTTTGACGGATTTGATCGAGCCGAAGTTGGTGGATATTGAGTTCGTTCTTTCTTTGCAATTCGTCAGTGTTGTTCTTGATCCGTGTGTTGAAATCATCCAACTCCAACTGATTCAGTCTATGTTTATTATAGCATTCTGTCCAGAGTTTGTAAGATGTTGGAACTTCAACAATCTTGCCATTAGTGGGTAATCGTTGATCAACAGCTGGCACGGGTTTGATTGGCAAGGAACCTATACCCATCGGCCTGCTAGGCCTCTGTGTTAAGGAATCATAACTGATTAGAGTTTGTGGGTAGGTCTGGCGTGACACTAAAGCGTTATGTGGGGCAAACAAGTGTTCATTGGAAGGGGATGTTCCGGTGGGAGTCTGGACCAGATTCTTGAACGACGATCCGGTAATGGAAGAACCATAATTGAGCTTCAGTCTCGATTCGCTCGGGCCTGAAGGTCTATTGAATGGCTTTGGGATAGACTGAGGTTTGGTGTAGAGCGAGAAACTCTTGAACGATGATCTAATGCTAGGTGGCTGGTATATTTTTGGCTCACCAAGTCTTTTGGCGAAGGGATCGCTGTTATCGTTTGACCGGCTTTTTCCAGAGGCAATACTATTGCCCATGGTGAGGCTTGTTCATAAAGATTAGATAATTCTCAGATGTATTTCTTTGAAAACACGTAATCCTGAAGAGGGTAAGGTTTATTTTGTGACTCTTAGCGCAGCTCGGAGCTACATGTATGTTTGACAGAGCCTAATCCAGCGGTTTATTCAAATATGGAGCAGCCTGTGCCAATCGGTAGAAATAGAGTAACTCTACTCGGTAAAATAACCGTCTATTGGTCATCAGGAGAGCTGGATTCCTTGATTCTATAAAAATAAATCCTCGACAGCTGATAGTGATGAAATAAGTGCGCCTTCATGTCTACAGAAATGAACGGAAAAGTACCGATCATTTATTCTCGGCGGGCGAAGCCGCGTGCGTGTAGTTGCACTAAATCGCTCTGTGAATACCGAAATTGGCGTAGAGTGAAATTATATTGTCTAGACACTCGATATTTTGACACTAAAATTACGAATCTACTACTTATCCAGTAGAGTTTGTTCATTTTGCCCCTGATTCAGCACAAAAACTGGTTCCCTACAATATCAGTCAATACGGTACTTTACAGGTGCGTGGTTTGTGCTGGACCAAACGTGGTTATGGGCAGCAAGAAGATCAGCATTCCGCCGCCTTTGTCGGCTCGGGACAAGTCTAGTTTTGCCTATAAGACAATATCGGATCGTCTGCCCGTTATTATTGTGAAAACAATCGACTTCTTACATCGTCAGAGAAAAGATTTGCAGAAGTACGGTCTCAAGATTGTGTCTGACACTTCAGCAACAGAGGTCGAGACAGATGTAAAAACGGTGATTGCCTACCTAGCTGAGTTGCGGAAGCAATTAGAAACAAACAAGCCACTAGTACTGTTAGATACACTCGAGCTAGAGACTCAACTGTGCCACTTCAATGATGATGTAGAACCTTGGAACAAGGCTCTCGAGGCCTGTAAATTCGACGATGGAACTCTACCGCGCTGGTTCGACTCAGCTTGGCTTCTAGTTGAGTGCTATCTCTATCGGCGGATCAAAGACGCAATGCTCAGAACAAAGCATTTGAAGATGTTCGACCCGTTTATTGAGCAGAAACGAGCTGCATGCCGAGCATCTCTTAATCAGATGAACGTTATCGCGGTCCATTTAGCAAACGTTGAAACTTCCATCAAAGATTCTGTGAATCAATGTCATCCGTCAGAGAGGACTGAATTCAACACTTTCGTGCAACTAGCCCTATGGGCAAACAAAAGCGACCTCTCTATCAGCGGTATGAGTGCCGACAAAATATTGTCACAGACTCTGGCAACCAATATCCGGGATTCCCTGGATCCCCTCCAAAAAAATATTCTCTGTAATAACATCTCCGAGTTGTGGTTCAAGTTTCAATCAATCAAGAGTCAATTCAAAGCTAGAGTGGGGGATTGCAGTCAACCCGACTCAAAGAGTCCAATATTCATAGATCTGGTTGCCGACAACAGCGGTTACGAAATTTTTGTTGACCTTTGTCTCGTCAACATTCTCAGTCTGATGCTAACCGATACAAAAACCAAAGACTCAGTTAAGTTCAGAATCCATGTCAAGCGAATGCCTTGGTTCGTGTCCGATGCTCTTCGTCAGGATATTGACTGGTTACTTGAATTCATCACTGCCTCAGAGCGTGATTCATCTTTGCAAGCTCTGGGTGAGAATTGGCGCGCATCGTTGGAATCTGGACACTGGACTGTTCATGATCACAAATTCTGGACTCTTCCTCATGATTACTCGGAAATGTCTACAATGGCGAGCGATCTTTACGCCTCTCTAGCCGAATCCAAACTTATCATTTTCAAGGGTGATCTCAACTACCGGAAACTGACTGGAGATAGAAAGTGGCACATTCTCACTCCCTTCAGAGCAGCATTAAGGGAGTTCGGTCCTGCTCCTTTGGTCGCCCTTAGAACAGCCAAAGCTGATGTCGTTGTCGGTATTGAGGACATGGAGACTTTCGCACGAATAAATAACAATGAGCTTCCTCGAGACTGGATGATCTCCGGTAACTTTGGCCTGATCCAGTTTATGGATCCTAATTAGCACCCAACAGAATTTCTGTGGCCCCTAATGAGTAAGGCTAGATTATGAGCAAAAACAGCAAATAAAATTTATTACTACTTTCTTGGTTTAGGGCAGGAAATTAATTGATTGTGAAGCCCGAGACGAGCACTCAATTTCCTCTTCGGAGCGTCTCTATTGTTGGGCTGGTTGAGTCAGATTGTGAATAATGTGTCGGCATACCACTAATGATCACAGTTTGTGGGTTTCAATTATCGGAGGCCTTGTCGGATACTACCAGCGTATCCTCCTCCTCCTCCTGTTCATAATGTCTGCGCCTTAAAAGTCCGAGTTTTATACGTTCTTTTGAGAGTTGATCTTCAAGTTCTAAGAGCCTCACCTGTGTCTCCATCTCCAGCCTCTTCGTTTGATGCAAACTTAGAGCATTTATATCGATATTTTCCACTTCCTGCTCAATGAGCTCGGAACAAACACGCGCAGTATCAACTACATTACCTGTACAAAGATTGACTTGCTTCGCAACGCTCATCAGTTTTTTGAGATTTTCACTATCTTTGTTGGCTTTGACCCTAGATGCGACGACTAACTGGGCAGTAGCTGCTGCGATCTCATTTGCCGCTGCCGCAAGTTCTGAGAACTTTCCCTGGCCAGACATGGTGCGATCAGCAGAGTCCACTAATGATCTAGCGGCTAAAGCAACTACTTTGGCTGCTGAAATCAAACCCTCTGTCCATGTTGAGTTTCTTTTATAAAAGTCTGCACTGCTTGTAAGGCCATTATTGGAGACTATTTCGTTTTGAAGAAACCTAGAGTGAAGGATAAGATTTCTCACTGCTTTCATCAGGTTTGAACAAACTTCCGAGATTTTTTCGTTGACCTGAAGTTTGACTCCAGTATCGAACCTCTTATATTTCTCATTCAGTTCTTCAATCCTTTTAGTTGCTTCTTTGATTATAGTGTCTGTTTCATTCATCCCTGCCATTAGAAGATCTTCTTGATTAGCGTCAAGTTGCCGCTCTAGGCGTGTCTTAGCCTCAAGCAGAACTTCCCTCTCTTTAGCCCATTCTTGATTCTGACTGTCTTTCTGGTCAAGTTGAAGTTTGAGCTCCTGAACTTTGTCACTCAATTCCTTCAAAGCAACATCAGGTTTTATGACTACCGGAGTGTTAGATTGCTTGCGCAAAGCCTCGTTCGCTTTTTTGAGATCGTTCAAATCTCGAACTAGTTTTTTCATAGCCTCCTGACTTATTTCGCTGTCGTGTTTGGCCCTCGAGTAATCACATGTTATCTTTTCTATTGTGTTTTTGGACTCATTTGATTGTTGCTTGAGGTTGAGCAATTCTCTCTTTAAGTTGGCTATTTCTAAATCTTTCGCGGATAGTTGCTCACTATGGGACAGTTTCAAAGATTCTAGCTCTTTTTCTAGTGAATCCTTCGTGGTTAAGAGCAGACTTTTCTTTGCATCCAGTTCATTATTGAGCCTCGCCAAATCGGTCTCAAGTTGCGACAGTTTTTGAGCCAGCTCGTTATTGTCTTCCAAGAGAATTGATACGGAAGCTAAATGGTCTTGGTTGGTATTGTCTTGATCAAGTGAGGTGCTGATTGGGATATCACCTTCAAGACTTACAAAATCCGCGCTGTGTGATACAACTGACTCAGTATCATCTACACTCAGATCTACCAGTAATTGACCATTGCCCTCACTCAGATTTGATAGCTGATCGGGAGATTGTCCTTCGATATTCGATATAACGACAACTTGTGGTGTTACATGTTGTTGGATATCAGATGCGATGAGGAAATTTGGTGCTCGACTCGGTAAGTGGGGAATTTGAATGAGGGTCTTGAAGTATTGAAGATTGCTGGCATTCAAATAGAAGTTTCGTAGCGACTTGTGAAGGCATAGAAATCTCTCTCTATGCCCCTCCAATGTCATAAGGGGCAGGTTGCTGTGGAGCTTGAATAGAATTTTGACGGAATAGTCATACAATAGGCTAGAGTCTTGAATACATGCAACCAGCGGAGCTAGCGAACATTGCCCAGAACTTGTCATGGAGTTGGATTTTTTAGCATCAAGTGTGGTCAATACAAGCTCCTGTAACTTCAATATATCCTCCAACGCATCGAATATTTCACAGGAAAGTTGGAAAAAGACATTAATGTCTCCTTCTCCTATTTCCTCTAGCTGTTCATCACTAACTTTGAGATCATTGGGGAATCTCGGATTTCTGACAAGGAAGTTAATTCTGTTATACAACAGAGTGCAGTATTTGAATATCAACTGTCCATAGCCGTCTTCGACGTGACGCCACATATTTCCACAATCTAATAAAGTTTTACGCCTTTCATATGAGCTGCTTAGAACCTGACGATGTCCATCGCGCAACATTTTATGTAATACGTGACAGAATTTCCAACAAACAATTTGGTTCTCTTTGAGCCGAATCTCAGGCAGGTACTGCCAGAAGAAAGATCCACTTTCGACTTGGTAGCTACCAATAAGGAGTTTTCTCACATGTTTCTCTTTTACAGGGCTTTCTTGCGAGTTGATTGCTTTCATGATACTTTCACTCATGATTCGAGCAAAATTTTCTTTGTTTAAGACAGTCAGGTTGCTGGACCTATACTGGCTAGGATTAAAAATCCTCTGCATGGAGACAATCTTCTTTTGTGGGTGCATGGTTGAATACCCCGACTTGGAGAGGTCTACATTCCAATCTCTGTAAGAATAATATGTATTAGCTACTAAAACGAAAATGACAAATCAAAATATGATGTCATGCTTGAGATGTCAGACTTCATTGGCAACCCAACTTGCTCATTAAAATGGATATCACGCAACTCCGAGCGAGTCTTTATTTTACTGTACGAAGGTAAACACAGACCCGTTACAGAAATAAATACTTGAATCGTACCCTTAATCTCCAAACCGACCAACACGGCTACATTGAGGTAGCCATGGCACATATCGCCAGGGCTAAACACAAGAGTAAGGCAGATGAGGGCCCTCATATTAACGGGGCAGATATTGTTAGGTTCGATGGGACTGAAGAGTTCACATATCTAAAGAGTGTCGAATTGATTAAATATAAACCACACCATTTTGGTCTGGACAGGTGGCAGTTCCATTTTAGGTTATCCGATGCTTGGATGAAGAAAATTTACATAAATGAAGTTTACAAAGACTCTGACTTACCTGAACCAGAAACAGAAAGGATATCGCCTCAGCAAAGGAAGGTTTTAGATGATTGGTTAAAACGCCAGCTCAACTATTCTTTAGAACCCGAGTTAAGCTTCAAACGCTGCCGACAACCCCCTGTCGATCGATTGATAGAAATTATCGAGAAATCAAGTGAGAGATACGAATTAGATATAGGCGAAGGCAATTCCAGGGACGTTGACGCGGACCCTTGTCGAAGTCATAGGCAAAGTACCCCACTCTCTGAGTTGACCACAGAAAATATATCTTTATGCCTCAAGCACCCTATACAACCAGAAAATGTGATTGTTACCTTAGCTATGCAAAAGATGAAGGACTTGGATGTTGAGGACGAAAATCGCTACCAAGAGCTTCTACGAGACCGGGATTTTATGCAACTTCTCAACAGTGAGGTGGAGAAATTCCTCAAAACTGAGGGCTCCTGATTAGACATCCTTCACATCCTCTCTACATCAACTAGATCGGCCGCAGTTGCTTGGCAACAAATTTTTGCTCGATCATCCAGATCCAAATTGAACCAAGAAAGGCTTTCGACATGAACTTCGGGTGCAAATCAGGAAAAAAGTCTTCATAGCCAGAGGAGGCCTCCGTTCCAAACACGTCAAGCACCGAGCGGTTAACCATGTGCAACTTGTGGTGGCTTATGCGATCCAGAAAGCCCATGTAACTTTTTTTCATGTATCGAGGGTCCATCAAGGCGGAATAAAATAACTGGCTCGTTGCTAGTCCGTATAGAACAACAATGAATGTCTCTTTGCTTTTGATTAGCTTTTTTCTGACAGCCTCATGAAATAGAGCCTCTAGGCACTTCCATAACACGTACAAGGCGACGGTGGGCGATGGGTAGATGAACAGCGCCGGTCCAGCAACGATTCCGGCGATAAAGCAGTTGATTGGTTTAGAGGTGTCCAGTGACCATCTGAGCCAGCAATTGGTGGCTTTGTAAAGTCCGCTGAAGGCTGATAAAAACAGTCCGATTTTCAGCAGGCTGTGATCAGTCAATAGTTCCTTGACAAAGGAAGGATTCTTGACAATCATTGGCACTCTAGTGAGTAATTTTAGGCCAAGTTGAGCCGAGCAACCAATCAGAAACGCTCTTGCTGAGGCCTTCGTCACATAATGCAAACAGGAGCACTGCTGGTGGGGACAAAGTTCATGTTTAGCTGTAACAATAAACCTAAACCATTGAAATGTGCACCTCAACCTGTTGATCAATCCGTCCCTCATTTCTCTTTTGGCCTCACATTGTAGCTGTCGCATGATAGCTGTTTCACTTTCAGGACCTACGGGTTTGAAATGTGCCTCTTCGCTCGATTTGAAGCCTTCAACTTGATATGAGGGATCGACCATGTGGCGTTTCCTTTGCCTCTTGTTGGCCTCCTCTGAGCCGACAACGAGTTTTATGGCTGCGCTCAGTGGGTCGTCCTCAAAACCATGTTTCTTGGCCAAGTACATTATGGTGGCTATAGCGATCGTGAAGATATAGACCTGTCCATTCCTGACTGGTCTCACGTAACCGCGCGCCACGTAAATCCTGAAGAGGGCCTCTGAGGCCACGTTAGCAACATAGAAGGCCAATGAGGATCGGCGACTAGGTTTCTCTATCATCACTGCCATCGAACTTGCGAGAAATCCCGGAAGATAGGCGACGGCATAGTAGTAGAACTTGCCGGTAAGATACCTAATATGAGAAGGGTCTGTTAGAGAGAAGTTGGTTGATTCAGGTGATGTGAGTTTTTGTTTCACTCGTATTGACTTACTGTGATGAACAGAAGAACAGCAATGCAAAGAAAGCGTTTGCTGAGATGAAGGTGGTCGATCTGAGGATAGATCGCGAGGTGTTCTTGAAGCTGTCATAATCGAATTTCCGCTGTGCAAACTGCGAAAACTGTTTCAAGGTTAATTTAGAGCTTCATCGTATGGGATTTGTCGTGTGCGATAAGTTTGCTTACCAGGTAAAGGGGCGTGTAGAGTTTGATAGCCTCGCCGAACACTGTCAGCCCAATGTCGAGCGCACAATCTGAGCAGAATGGCGTCCAAGGGTGAACGGCTTCGTAGCAGTTGTATTTGAATGACCAGACTTCCAGAGCATTTTGCAGTCGGCTGATGGCATTTGCCATCGCTCCAACAATCCCGTGTCAAGTCCACAGCTTCAGACAGGAGTGACAAAAATGATTCTGACCGACGGATATATGCAATAGTCTCAAGTTCGAGCAGAGTTTTCCTTCATTTCGAAGCTCTAAATCTAAGCTCGGGCAGAGTTTGCGAGCACTCTTGATTAGCTGGCAAAATGAGGTTTAAGAGCTCTCTGCTTAAAGGTCACCCGGTCAATATTTGGTGAAATATCAGCAAAACTTTCGGCAACTTCCACTTCCAACACTTGAGGATGTAGCTTGTAGTAGGAAATTGCATTTTATCAGCTGACTTCAAGCTCAACTTGCTGCTGACCAACAGAACTGGACTTTGTTGGCGCTCCTTGAGCATTGGTCATCGTGTTGATATTGGAAGTTTTTGCTGGAAGGAAAGGTGGGCAAAGATATGAGCGCACTTGGAGTTGCGTAGTGGTTGTTGATTATGCTAGCTAGTTGAATGCTTCAGCCAGATGGAGTCCGTCAAGCAAAGGCTGGCCTTCCTAGAGTTGCAAAGCGCGCTTAGCATTACAAAGCCACACGAATAGTCTTCCCTCCCCACTTCTTGGACTTGCCCTCAAAGTGCTTTTTCTCTGGCAGAGTCGCCTGGCAATTGTCGGCTTTCCGAGGCAAGTCTGAGGCAATCGAGTTCCTCGAAGGAGCCTGAATATTCCATGCGCTACGGCAGTTTAATTTCGTGGCCAAAGTCTACACCTGTGCAGTAAGTTAGCAAGCCGGAGCTGATATCGAGTCTGAGATTGTGTCTGTTTGACTATGCGTGTGAGTGGAAGATGTAAAAATTCTCAGTCTCTCAAAAGGTATTTCCTCCACCTACACTGCCATCCTCAACACGGCCCGCAACCAACAAAGACCTCTGCGAGCGCAACGTCAATAGCAATGATGATGGCCATTGACGGCGAGATGCGACCAGGTAGAGGGTTGACAGGGTGCGCTTTATGCAACTATGCACCGGCAAATTATGGCGCGAGCCTCCTTGCCGATTGAGACTTCATGTTGCCATTGTCGAGCGACGAGCTGAAGTGAATGACAGAGAAGAAGGAAAGCTGCGATTCAATCATGGTTGGCTCGTTTACGTTGCCTCTCGTTTGCCATTGGTCTTGACATGCCGGTGCCAAGCTCGAGCTCACCTCATCAAGAACAATTAGCGGCAAGCTCCCGACTGGGCTTGGCCACCATCCATTCCAATCCAGTCTCGAAAGCTTTAGCTACTGGGGATAGATACAATAGGATTCAGACTGCACCATCATGATGCAATGAACTACCCCGCTGAATGCTCACTCATCGATCCGCAGGAGGCAAGGTGCTCGCTCCACGTAATTTCGGCTTGTTAATTAATGGAATGCAAACTGGTAGCACTAACAATAGTTGGAAGCCTCACAAGCTAATATGATGTTCTCGTTTAGTTCAATACCTTTAGAACAATGGTCAGTTGCATTGACTGTGAGTAAGCCCAAGTGAGTGGCATCTCGCTTGTCTGAATGCATCAGAAATCGCCGGGTTAGCTGGTTATCATTTCGAGGCTTAACTCTGTTCGTTCGAAGTTGATGCATGCACGTTTGTTCACTATCTGCACTCTGATCAGGACTTGGCTCACCATAACTAGTCCGGGTGGAAGCCTCCACAGAGGCTTGGGATAGATTGGGCCAACAAGCCATCTGGATGTCGCAACAGTTGCGCAGCTACTAAACTCGTACTGCAGCATTTCTGGCTAATCAAGTAGGAGGTTGCTTGCAAACCGGCTAGATCTGCTTTCAGCTTCTCAATTTGACCTTACAACACGGACCTGCTGGTCCGGTGAACCAAAGAGCGAAGTGTCCACCTTTCTACGACAAAAATTCCTGCACTAATCGATATTCGTGATGCCAAAGTCGGATTGCGCTCATAGCAATCACTCAACTAGAAGCAGGTGCATCGACAATAGTATTTGTTTTCACGGGTGAGAGTGCATGATAATCATCGCGAGAATGCTCTATATACTCGCAGTTGCAACCCTATCCATCTTGAGCGTTGCGTTGGGCCAGGAAGAAATCCAACCGAAGCTTGTATGCTACTATACAAACTGGGCAAAAGACAGGCCAGACCCCTGGTCTTATGTAAGTTAACTCCCACTCTTGAGCAAGCACAATCGTGCAATATGTACACTGATTTAACAACTCACCATGTACTGATGCGAGCGCAGAAAGTTGAGGATGTTCCACGAAACAAATGCACTCATATTATGTACTCGTTCGCGGGTATAGATGCTAAAACGTTCAAGTTGAAGAGCCTAGGACCAGAAACAGGTGAAGGCAGTTATGAGGATTTCTTGCGTCTCCGTCAATTAAGCCCCAAGTCGAAACTTGTTCTATCTGTCGGTGGATGGGGAGAGGGAGGTCAGAAGTATTCCGATATGAGCTCATCGCCGGCAGGAAGGCTTTCTTTTATCGACAGCGTTATCGACACTATGGACAGCTACAAAGAGTTTGACGGTTTCGATTTAGATTGGGAGTATCCAGGCGCAACAGATCGAGAGGGAAAGTATTCTGACAAAGATAACTTTCTAAGACTCATTCAGGAGTTGAGACAGAAATTAGATGAATATGCTGACCCTGGAGAGCCCAACGGTCGTAAATTGGGGAAGTATGGTCGTAGAATAGAGCTAAGTATGGCTGTACCAGTAGCAAAATTCAGATTGCAGGAGGGTTATGAGGTCTATGAGCTCTGTCAGTTGATGGACTTTGTTAATTTGATGACTTATGATCTGCGCGGAAACTGGGCTGGGGTAGGTTTGAATCTAAACTCCTCCCGAGCAAACGTCTTCCACATCCGTTCGTATGCTAACAAAACAAATTGTCTCAATTTAAAACCAAACTGTATGTAGTTCGCTGATGTCCATACTCCGCTTTATAAGCGCCCTGGTCTCGACGAGTGGGCTTATGAGAAATTGAACGTGGTAAGTACTTACCTATCAATGATCCAAGTTGCTCGTTAGCCGATCTTAACCAGGTTTCGCACTCTAGAATGATGGAAGTGAATTATGGCATTCGCTTGGATGTCCAAAACACAAGCTGGTGGTCGGAATGGCCTTCTACGGGCGCACTTACACGCTTGGATCCCAAGAAAACCATGGTTTACATGCTCCTGTCAAAAGATGGGACACGAATGGCGGATCGCCGGGACCCTATACCAAGGAAAGCGGTTTTCTCTCGTACTTTGAATTCTGCCTTGAGGAGGAAACTTGGAAAAAAGAATATGACCCAGTAGGAAAATGTCCGTTCGCTTACAAGAAAGATCAGTGGGTCGGCTACGAGGATGCGAATTCTCTCAGGATCAAAACAGAGTGGCTGAAGGCGAACAAGTACGGTGGCGCCATGATATGGGCCCTTGATTTGGACGACTATAGGGGAGCCTGTGGGGAGAAGAATGCCCTGTTCAATGCACTTGCTAACGGACTAGAAGGATACACAGTGATTGTACCACCCGCCAACCAGCTGACCACAACGAAGAAACCAAATCAATGGTGGTCACCTCCTACCTCAACCACTACCAGTAGGCCGAAGACAACTCGCTATACCGAACCAACTACAGCCTCACCAACAACCAGGAGGACGCAGTTAGCCGTCCAGACAACGAGTTCCCGCAAGCCTTCGATAGTGGATGAGGCTACGCAAAACTCGGATTGCCCGGCTAATTCGAGCGGCCAACTCCTATCATCCTTCCGACCGCACCCTACCGATAGCTCCCTATACCTGTGGTGTATAAACGGCAAGGATCTAGTTCTCTCTTGTCCACCCTCAACTGAGTGGAACAATATTGAAAAGCAGTGCGTTGCAATGGATAAGCAAGGGCCTCCTATGAAGCCGGACGCAGCTATGATTGAGGGTCATTCGTCGCCCATGTTTGAGGCAGCGTTTTTTGAGTCAGCTCGAATTGGCTCGCATAGTCTAGAAGCTGAAACTGGTAGGATAAAACCTGGCGAAGTTTCGTTAAGATCCGAACGATACCTCAACAATTTCATCAACGAGGACGCACCGCCGCAAAACTTCATATTCCCACCTGGTAGACCAATTGAATGGTTCTGAAAGTTATGAAGGCGCGCGAAGAACATCCGAAGATGATGATTGATTATTCCATTGGATTTGGAAAACAAAGAGATGCATCCCAGAGATGAAACGTGATCTAGGGTTATCGTATCTAGTCATTGACCTCGACTGAGATTGCTAAACTTATGATATGGAAGCAGCCCCGGTATTGCTCGTTCGAGCGATAGTTTTAATTAATCATCTCATCTTCTTGAATTATGAGGCCTCTCATATCGGCGCGACGTCTTTCTTCTCCTGGAAAGCTTTCCTGAAGAGTTAGAGGACGAGCTGGAGGTTGATGACTCAGATCCAGATCTCGATGATGATCTGTATCTTCGACTTCTGTGCGTTTGCCTTGTAGTTGATGAGTGTGTTCGACTAGATCGGCGCTCGCGAGACAAACTACGACTAGAGCGGCAGTTTCTCTTATAAGCTAACGGAGTTGAGGCTCTTCTAGGTGTCTCGCGATATCTTTTACTGCTGTTTGTGATGCTATTATCCTTCGATGAATTGTCGTTGTCAGGCAATTGAGACTCTCGTGAGTTACCAGGAACGGCTCGATTTGAGTCGGAGGGCGTACATTTCAACGGCGACAAACAAGCCTGAGGTTTTAAACTCGATTTTCTGCCCTCAGCTGTGGTTGTCTCGGCTATTGTTCCCCTAACCTCATCTGTGGTGCTAACGCGTGTGACTGGAACACTGTCCGGCGGTGATGCCTCGAGATCGCTTTCACTCTTGTGTCGGAGAGGAATATCTGCACCGCTTGGTGACCTTTGACCGATAGGTGAGCCATCAGAAGATGAATCTGAATGTGTAGACAAGCCTGACTCTTGATTTCCGTAGCTGCTTATCCCTGCCAGTTCAGGAGGCAATACTGGCCCATAAACTTGTTGTTTCTGACCTAGCTGATCCTTGGACAGTGACTGATTTCTTTTAACCAATTTGCTAAGCTCTTTCAAGATTTCCTTGGTTGCAGCATCCCGACTCTCCCTTTCTACAATAAGCCGGAACTCATCATGCGTCATACCATATTTTCGGCTGATATCATTGACTCTAATGGTGTCAATATTTGCGATGCTGATTCCGTCTAATTCAAAATTGTCAAATTCGTCAAGATCAACAATCTTGGAAGCGCTATTGTCTGGAAGAAGTTTATCAGAGTCAGAGGCTCGGTGGTCAGGTAGTTCTAGATTTTTGTCTCTAGTGCTCATACTTGAGGGTGGTGGCACAGAACTATAGTTGAAACCAATCGTGAGCCCTCTCTTAGCTTGGTCGTGTTGAGCCGGCTTGTTATTAATCCTCTGATGATTCATCGGCGTTTCACCTGAGGTTCCAAATCTATTGTTCCTAAGTTTTCGCATCTTAGCATCCGATATAGTATCGCTGTTTGCCACCAGTTTGAGCCGAAGCTCATCTGGAACTCTATTGAGGTCATTCTGTATAAGGAGCCGGTACCTCTCAAAGTTGAGCAACCTTTTCATGGGTTCACTTTCTTCGCAATCAAGAACAGTACGACGACTTGCTGACGACTTGCTTGCATGGTTATTTGTGTCTGTTTCGTTTTCTGGTGGGATTGAACTTAGGGTTGCTCGGACATCAAATCTATCGATAGTTACGTTCTTGTCTCCCTGCCACGAGACAAGAGATTTGGCAGCCTGCTTATATACATTAGAGTCAAGGTGGAGCTTTGATTTGAGTCCGTGAACCAGTAAGAGGCTATTAGGATCAACCCTGTTCTCCTCGCGCCTTTTCTCGGCACGTTTTTTGTGATCATTCAGAATCTTCTGGGTCGCTTTCTCTCTTCGCCTAGCTTCGTGCCACATCGTCGAGTTGGTTGAGCTAAATTAGCATTTGAGTCGATATCCTGCCACTGGACTTTTGATTTGTAATTCAAGTAAAATTAGAATGATAATTTGGATGAGTCCATCGATAATCGGCATCATCTCTTTACTCTTGGATCGATAAAACCATAGTCGAATCCCAGCAGTGCGATCAGCTGGCGCACATGTTTCACCCAATTGTCAAATTCAGTGCAGCAAAAACAATGAGAAACTAATGACACATCAAGGCTTCCGCCGAGATTAAAGTAAGATAACTGGGACAGTTACATTTTTGAGCACTTTAATCTCTAAGAAAATTGGTCGTCGTCCCACCAGATTGCAGCGTCTTGGAGGTAGTTTTAAGCGGTGATGCCGTCTAGTATCCGGTAATAACTTTCAGTTTTCTCAGAAATCTGAAGTTCTCATACTTGATCCATTGAACGATTTCCATCAACCATAACTAGGGTCAGCTGGGTGGTGCCCATTAGAAGGTCGACCGCATCTAGTCGCAAGGTTGGGCACGAGTCTGACTGTTTGGTCGCGACGCAAACGAAAGTTTTGGCTCGGTGGACAAAAAGCTCTTCCAACTTTAAAGCTGTCTCTTCCATAGTTGGCTTGAAGTGGACTTACCACAACTTGATTGACCACGATCGAATCCTCAAGATCTCTATCATAATGGATCCCAATGTTGTGTAGTTTAGCTGTCAACCGATTGTGTTCCTTCATGTATCTACGCGACAGCTCATGGCTGCCAGTGGTTTGGCTGCGCAGCTGTCGAGGAGCCTGACTAGACTTTTCAACACTTTTGTCATCATTGTTTGCATGATGCGGCCATGACCTCGACCTCCTCGTTAGATCACCATCCTCGTTCAGCTCAACAAACGAACCGATGAGACCTTCTCCATCCAGTGGGTTATCAACCCTTTCGAGATTGTGCAAGCCATCTTCAACGATTGCAGTGCATTGTCCTGCCGCCTTGTTTCTCTTTGCCGAGCAACCGAATATGGCAGCTCCCATATCTCGCCTCGCCGCACTCTCAAAAGCGGGCCTGCCAAAGGATGAGGCTCGCTCCTCCAACTTGGCGGGATTCTGAGAGCTTGCCGAAATAGGTTCGTGTTCTGAGGGTGATTGGCGTATTTGATCTACTTTCGGATCGAAGACACCACTGAGGTCGTACTTCAGCGTTGCTGGAAGTATAGGATGTTTCATGCGATAAGTCGGCCAGAACGACTCAATGTTCTCGAGTATGTTGCTCTCAAAGCTGACGGTTGCTTGTATAGGCTCCGGGTCAAGTCGAGCCTCCCAACTGATGGCAACTGAAAGGATATTGCCAAGCGAATAGGCGCCCTCAAGTATGATGAAAAACGGCTGCATAGTGAAAGAATCGAGGTTTGCTGAGCGAGGCACGAAACGCTGATTCATAAGTTGGCCTCGAGATCCTATGATTGAGATGACTAGGTTTGCTCGCAAGCGCTTGTGACCAGATGTTGACTTTAAAGGCCCGATGAAAACGAGAACCTGGTATTGGTTGACACAGTAGTTTGGTCGATTGTTCGTCCTGAGGAACCAGCGACTCGACTCTTCGTACCAACTCTCAATGTCACGATCGAAGTCAGACATCAACTTCGGATGAAGTTGCTCTAACTGGAGCTGGCTTGCTATCAATTCAGCCAGACTGAGATCGTCGTCTTTGAGCTCGAGCTCGAGCTCTACATCGAGGTTGCTCGCAAACGGCACCTGAGGCCTCTGTTTGTAGCCCGCCGTCTCAAAGTCTAGCGGACCCATCGATAGGCTAGACTTTAGCAGCTCAACAAAAGCTTGGTCGTGAAGCTGTAAGCTCTGACTGTCAGGCACAACTTTGTAGAGATCCGGGTGTCTCAGCCGATCTGACTGGTGCCTGAGGTTTGCATACACTTGATCCCTAGTGATTGGCCGGCCGAGTTGCTGACCCTCGTCCATTTGGCTGCCAGCACTTGGTTTCAAGAGCTGGTTGTTTGGATGAGTGCGCGAAAACTGCTCGCCACCGAGTGGCCAGAGATCCTCGTGCGCGTTGTTCAGGTACATTTGGTCTGCGTGGATGCCCATCACAGCGCACGCACTCGGCGAGTCGTCGCAGTTGCACCTGCCATTGATCATGCCCTCGTACTCGTTGCATCTCACTCCAACAAACACGCACTTTCTGTTCGTTATCGACTCAATGAACCACTCGTGGGCGCGCTGGTGGTCGCAGGCAGTCAGGTATCGCACTGCCTCAAGGAATGCGATCGACAACGATCTGTGGCGGAGGCCGCGCACGATGCCGTTTTGTATGGACAGCAGCGAGTCTCTTAGGCAGCCGGGCTGAAAGATGGGCGGCCCATTGGGATAAAAGTCCACATGGCCAACAGGTGTGGTCATGCCGAATGACATCAGTAGGAATATGGCGTTCTCAGGCGTGAAATCGCTATGTATTGCGTCCACGAACCTGGCGTCCGATCTATCCAAGCGGACACTCTTTGGCATGTGCTGGAAGAAGGGCCTCGCCGGATCGAGGGCGCTGATTCGTCCCAGGCCAGGGATCCGATCGCCGCAGTAGCCGCCTATGTGGGCACCTAAGCTGTGGCCGATCAGGTGGTAGTAGGATCGGTCGTAGTTGAGCTCGGCCTCGATGAACTTGAGCAGATTTGCCAACTCGGCGCCAACGACGCGCGTGTTTGCCGTTGCTATCGTGTAGGGGGTAAAGTTGCGCCAATGAATCACAATGATGTTCACGGGATCCCAAAGCCAGAGGAGCGAGTCCTTGAGTTTGCGCACCCAAAGCGCTCGCTTAATGTTGTCAAGCCAACCTGGAATTATGATTTTAGTTTCAAGCATTGGATTGAAGCCAGACGCAAGCAGGTTCAGGCTGTTCCAGGGTCGGAGGAGGAAACCGTTGGGATGGTCGCGACTGTAGAGTTCGAAGTGAGTCTTGATGCGTCTCCTGTGCCAGGGTCGAACGTTGAAGGGTCTATGCTTTTGGTGGTAGAACTCTGAGCCGAGCGGGAAGCATCCGATGTCCGAGTAACAGTGGTCGATGCCTAGGCCATCAGCTGGCGGTTGGTTGGCGATGGGTTTAGGGTTAGCGGAATCCGGCTCATGGAACTGCATGCAACTGGACGACAATCAGCGTGGAGCCTCAAGTTTGCTTACCCGAATTGATGAGCATGATGAGGATAAAATTAAATATGACCGCTAATCTCAGCCGCTGGCCTGCGCTTACTCTCATGACTTTTGGCAGCTTTCTCGCTTGCGCAATTGAGCTTAGTTTGCATTCTACTTGTTGGCTGCTGTTTATATCACTGATTTCGATTGCACCTGTTGCAGTAGATCATCGTTTTAGCTCGATTTGCTCTGAACTATTTGCTCTAATCTCGGAGCCAATCCTGGCGAAGAACTTTTTTCGACTTCCAAGTTGTGAGGATTCCTAGAGAGGACTTGAGGCACCTCGTGTTGATTTCTCCCACTTGCCAGTTTCATTTCTTGCGTGAGTCATTTTGGGCTTGCTTTTGTTATAAGTCATACCTGATTCATCATGATCATGATCATCATCACAACTACGCTACTACAATCTCAATCGCAGGCTCTGTCGCACTCAAGCCCAAACATATTGTGCTCCAATGGAGAATCAATTCAACATTCCTACCAACAATGGACTTGCTAGCTTGTCGGCCTAATGGCGGTTTTAATTTATTGCTTGCTAGCTCTTGCGTTAGCTCGCCACAATGATCGTCGCTGCCGCCGTTGCATTGAGGTCTGGTGGTGAGGAGAGTCGAGCATCCGCTGAGAGAGGCTCGCCGTGTTTGGGCGCCAATAACCGCGAGATCCAGTTCAAGCCGCTCATGGTGCCCAGTCTCCAAGACCGATGTGTCAATTTAACGAGCTCTCGCTCGCTCGACAATGCTCGTCGACGAGAGTGAGAAAGAGAGAGAAAGGTAGATGGATGGACAGCCGGCCGCAAGAGGCTTTCGGATGAGAGAGCTGAGCTGAGCCGAGTTGAGCTGTCTGGCTAACTCGCAGTCAATCTTTCGCTCTCGCCTGCCTTGTCGGCAACACTTCCGCTACACCTCGCACTATCACATCTCGAGGTTCGCAAACAAGACCGAGAGACTCGCACATTCGCGTTGGGCCGCTAACCGCCTTCATCGGTCGCAATCCAAGCTATCGAGCTTGCCGCACTCTCAGCGGACGCGCGCACTGAAATTGGCGCCCGCCAACCCTCTCTTTCTCCCTTTCTCCACCGTTCCTGTTGTTGTTGTCCCGTTATTGGATGCAGAATGGCTCACCTGTGGTCAAACGGTCCCTTTTCTACCATTCAAGCCAGCCTCGGTCGTTGATAAGTTGATCGATAGCTTCAGCCCGCCTGTCAGCTTACTATGCAAATCTCCGCTCGCCAGCCAGTCTTTGGCATGTTGTTGAGTAAATGGTTTTCAAAATGGCTTCGGACGCTCAATTTCTAGCCACGTTGTTGCAAGTGAGAGTTTTTGATGGCGGCATCGCATTGCAATCGATGATTTGTTTAAATGATTTCAGCTTCGTTCGGAGGGAAACACAAGTTGCCAGATATTTGGTCTACCTGCCGCCCAACTAATTGGTCCTCGCAATTTTATTTCAAACTAACATTAGCTCACAAACAGGACCACATTTCAATCAAACACTCGCATACTAACTTAACAGCCGCGCTTAAACTAGTCCCACTCGCCGGCAACTTATTATTATTATGGAAAGCGAAAACTGTCTTCACTCAAAATGTGACACTAACCCAGGAGACCTTACCTGAGGCTGGACTCCGTCGACGCGTGTGCTCGGTGGCCGGCAAGTTTCTTCCACTTGTTGCAGGAGCTTCCAACTGGAGCCAAAAAGCTACTGATAAGCTCCTGGATAAGCTTGAACTCTCGCCTACTCCACTGCAACCATGTGGAGCAATAACGAGATTCAGTTAGCAACTGTCCCGCCTCTTGATTACGACAAAAGCAAGAGCGCCAGCAGCAACAACAGCGACGACGAAGACAAGGACTTGCATCGTCAACCAACTGTTAGCCTGGCGGGCTAGGCTAGTCCAGTGAGTTAAGTCAAGCATACCTGGCTTAGCGCCGTTGCAGTCGCGACGCTAATAACTACAATCGCAAAGCTTACCGGCTCACTCGCCTTGGGAGTTCAAGTTTATTTGCCTCCCAAATGAGGGGCGAGTATTTCTCCGAGGGACATCCAAGGTGGACGAGCGAGAAAGCTTTCAAGTGGCTTCGAATTTTGGAAAAAAGTTTGGAACAAACTCTCTCCGTCTATCGCATGTTTATCTGCCTTCACTTGCCCAGATATAGACCAAAGTCTAGAATGAGCCGAGAACTATCCCCTCCCAGATAAGAATGCGACTGTCGATAATGAAACTAATGAAGTGTCATGCTGTGTAATGTCCAGCAACCCCGGACTTGAGTCATCGAACACCCCAGGCTAGAGTCTAGTCCTAGATCTAACTCACTGGCATCCGACCATCCTTCACCCCCTGTCAAGCTTACAATTCAGCCAGCATGCCTGTTGATTCGTGCTTAGCTCAGGTCTTGCGCTCTTTATGGTTTGAGATGAGCTGAGAGGTTCAGACACGGGAAGCTGGTTTAAAAATGGACCTCAAGCGTTCACATCCCCATCTCAGCCCCTACCCCACATTAACAGAGCATCCTTAACTGATCCATCCTTGATTGAAGAAACGTCTAAGGCTTGAGTCAATGAGCTGGCTTGTCCCGTCCACCTGTGATAACCCTAATCAACTTTGACGCTGTGCGCTCGTTGCAACCATATGATTTGTCACCCAAGCAACTGTCTGCTGTTCGATCATGGTCTGAGGGCTAGATTAACCACCTGTACCAGTAAATTTATCGGTTTATTGAATCGTGCTGCCCCCAAACAATGCAGGCATAAGCTGACACATATCTGGTGGAGACAGATGTCACGACAAATCGCATTATCTCAGCTCAATGAATTTTGTGGATGGTAATTCTCTCTACTGTTCTTGCATTTCAACAGTTTCGATTGAATTCAAAAGTTTAGCGATCGGAGTTAGTGGACGATAATTTCGTAAGAACTTATTTGGGCAAGCACAAGGGCTACTTATGACAATCGGTTGGCTAACTAACGCTCCACCGTGGCAATTCGACCAGACTCAACCACCTCTCCCAAACAGACTCGACCAAGACTACCACTTCCCATCCTCACCCAACTTACTGACGAGTTTGAGTCTTTATGGCCCTTTTCTGAGACAACTTTGCATACTTAAAGTCGAGCTTTCTTCAGAAATCAATGGACCAAAACAGGGCGATAGCCGAGTATAGGGATTTGAGGCTTAGGATTGGCGGTTGAACTAGACTGAGGATAGGAAGAAAAAAGAACGAACAGATGGACGAGTTAGTATTGTTTTCGACTTCTCGAGTGGTTCTTTTACTATCATCAGATACAATTCTATCATACTTGTTCTTGGCCACTTGAGCTAGAGGACATGTTCGTAAAGAATGGTTCAATTGGGAGCAAACAGATAGACTGAGTTAGCAAGATATAGAAAATGATTCTGTTGTTCTTGCTTAAAATTTATTAATTGTAAGCTTAGGTGTTTGATTTTGTCTAAGGTTACTATTGCTCTACAAAATTCACAGTTGTTCATCATAATCATTCTGGCTTTCCTTAACATGGCTCGATTGTATGACCATAAGGCGCTCTTAAAATGCCTTCGTATTCAACTTAGTACTTGGGATCAAAAGGTGACATCTCGGAGTTCAGATAGATAATCTCGGAGAACTTTTGTTTCGTGCTTAACTTGGCCGAGTTGACACTGAAATTGATCAGATAGTTGACGAAACCGGCACAAGACAGCAGAAAGCCAATCGTACATAAAACAACGTTAAAGTTCAGCTTTGCCACATGATCCATGCACAATCTCTGGAACCGTTGGCCTTTGAAATACAATAGGTATGTCTCGTTGCTACCCAGGCCGATGAGAGGAGCAAATTGGCGCAGATCAAGAACTTTATCATCTTCTGTGGGAATCTTCGAGTGCGAATCCAACACGAAGTTGACCTCGGGAGCCTTCATGCAAAGTTCTGTGGCCACATATGATGTATATAGGGCGATGAATGATATGATGGTCATGAGAAGCAAAACATAATAGATGATATAATTGAAGGCTAAAAACGTTTGTAATAAGCAAATGGCGGTAGAGCTCTTGAGGCAGGTTACAGCACAACAACCCCTGCTTCGATGATTGGGCGATTCGACAGCTCGATAAAGTGACTGATCTGTTGCTATAAAACCAATGACTAAGTTGAATATGATTACAATTATAATAAATAGGGCAACAAATATATAACCCACCTTGAGGTCATTTAAAAATAAGTAGTTTCGTTGCAGGAGATCATGAGAGAAGCGTTCGAGGACTGTTGTGGCGTCAAATAAGGCTGCCAGGCCGATTATTAGGCCGCATGTTGATATCAGGGTGGACAGTATGGTTGCATACGGGATCCTAAGGAGACAACCTCGAAAGCAGGCTAGAATGAAGGCAGTTAAGGCGAAGTATAGGAAGGTTTGTTCGTTAATAAAGCTGAATGTGTCTGTCATTGCTATCATCTAGTGCCTTTCGAAGGCTTATCTAGTTGATAAAGTGGGTGTTGTTTTAGGTATGAGATTTTGGATATTTTATTCAGACGAATACTCACAGGTTGACATCTTAAAAATGCTTTTGTATGACTCGAAGATTTGGCGGCAACAATAAGAAGCGTTGAATTTGCTTCATTTGTTGGATTTCTAAGGTAACATTATCTGATATGATCTAGAAAAACCTGATCAGACATTCATTCTATTTTGTTCGTAAACTTGTCATTGGATGCTGCGAATTTTGGCGCAATTGTAAACATGCCACGGCGCAGCACTACAATGGCTATGCACCAGCCTGGCTCACTGAAAGCCGCGCTCTCACTAAGCCAACTGGCAAGTTCTAACCAGCATCCATTTCCTGGAAGAACTTAGAGAGGCTTTCAATTCACAAATTTATGGCCCCCTGATAGTGGTAAACTGATTTCCCGAAACTTTCTACGGGCAGTCAAGTCCACTTATTTCTCGCAGAAAATAAGCTAAATCATGTTACCTGATCTCCAGTGGAGGTCCATTTTGATCGGACACGTAACGCCAGATGGCTCTGGTGAGCCGGCTTGCTCCGAAATACGTCCTGAGGCATGCGCATCGCGAGTTTGCGGAAGAGTATGGCTTAATGGTGGCAATGTCTAGGTCTGACAACCTCCCAAAAGCCTCACACTTGAACACCAGAACCGGCCAACAACACACAGTCCCCCTCTAAAACTGGAGCGCCAACCTAGCGCAGAAGATTTCAAGAACTTTCGCCTAAACTAGAGCTGAAAATCAAACCTCACCCAGGTAAGTTCGTTGAGAGAGGAAGGCAAGAACTGATGAGGGAGGAAAAGAACGTGCTGAGAATTGTAGAAAGCCCGAGGGCAACTACGGCCTCGGTGTTGTTGTGAACCAGGTGCAATGTCTCTATTTGAGTTTGCCGTCCGTTTATGCAGCGACCACCAACGTGAAAATAGCCCTCAGCAAAACTGGGCTGATTCTAAGGGAAGCTTAGAAAACGGGCTAGATTTAGACGAGGATCCGTAATTCGGTCCAGCAGAGAGTAATTTGTTAGGTTGTTGAGCGAGTAGCAGGGGAGATTCAAACTATTGTGAGGATCGGACGGATCCAAATCTCTCTTGCTGAATCTTGTCGAAGATGTGGGCGAGTTTTACGTAATGAAAAGGACCACTTTTTTTATCATAAACTCATAGCTCGAATCTCGTGCAAAATCTTGGAGAGTTGAGGGTTCTTATTAGGTTCTGCACGTTAGAAAGCAATTACAAGGTCCACTTCTGGAACATTTTCAGTCCTCTCCCCGCACCCGGCCTCTAGTTGGGTGGCATGTCTTGCGAGCTCTTGGTCTGAGGGCAATAGCACTTAGGTGCTCACGGGAACTCGTTTGAATCAAGCCAGGTTCTATAGTTGGACAATTGCTAGTTGCTTTTGGCGAAAACAAATACCAAAATCGACAAACGAGCCCCATCAATCACTCGGCCTCCAACACGCGGCATTCAGGTCGGAGGCGCTAGTCTATCAGTTTGTTAAAGTGCCGCCGACACTAGAACTTGCCCACCCCGAGTAGGAGGATCCAGCAAATTGTCAGTTTGAATCGAGCGCCCACTGGGCCAACCGCACAATGAGCTCCTAGAGGGGAGAAGAACTGGCAAAGGTAGTCAGATCAATCTTGTTGGGCTCAAACGCCACCGTATTGGGCGCCTAACGACGATGACAGGCCAGCGGGCCAGCGCCTTTCATGCAAAATCCATCAGATAATTAGACACTCGAGTGGACACTCCAATTTGGAGCGTAATCAATTCGCACTGTCCCAACCTACGACACCGATGATGAGAGCAGATAGACTAGCTGATGGCATTAGAATTCGCGCTTTTCGTTTTTCTGCATGCGCGCTAGCCAGTTTGTTATTCAGTCCTCGAGGAGGCCAGCCGAATGAGGTTCCTCGAGATTGAAAAGGCTCCTTGATCAATCAACAAATGGCACATGCGATTGGACAAGATCTTGGGGAACAGCTCGCTAGCCTCAGGGCCATCTTGGTAGGCCAATAGGTCGTACTCTGCGTGACCGAGCAGTTCAGCGAGCTCTCTGATATAATACTCGCATGGTTTGATGACGTATCGCTCGAACAACAGCTTGATTTTATCCTTATTTACGGGCACAACTTGCTTTGTCTTACTATCCATCTGATTCGAGAGAAATCGCACAGTTCTATCCGCCTCCTCTGTGGCCAATTCCCTAATAACCTTGTAGGTAGCCTCGACATCGCTCCATCTTCCCAGCCAATCGATGCTAAAACCAAACTTCACAAAATCAACCCCTCTAGCTCCTCTGAGCTCTTTTCCCATATTTCCAATGCGACTTTCAATGATGCTCGACACGAATCTGTCTACCCGGTGGAGCATTTTCGTGTCTAGTTGCCAATAGAGAGCCTTGAGGGCCTTGAGATGGTAAGGAACACATCCGATGGCGTGTTTCATGATGAAGTGGCGCACAATCGAGTCGACACGACGCTCGATGGTTTCGGCCTCGCGTGCTCTATGCTCGGTCGCTAGATCATTCTTGAGCAGAATTATGTGACTGTTCATGTTGCACCTATTTGTCTCCGTGATCCTCGTAAGTGAGGTGAATTGTTCCAACGCCTCAACAAGACCCTTTTTGAAGGACGAACCTTTGGCCCGCTCCAACTCGAGCCACTCTTTCGCCTTGGCCATGTTGGCTTCAACCTCTTGGCTGGCGACATTCTTTGTGAGATAGTCGTCGATTGTTTTGTATGCGTTCTCATAGTATCGGCCGGCGAAAAACTTTGTCACCGTCAATTTGTCCTCGAAGGTCTCTCTTCGAGGAATCTCGTCACCAATGTCATACTGTCGCGCCGAGTGGACCGAGTGAAGACCACTGAATGCTAGAAAGATTAACTTGAACAACATCCGCATGCTTGCAGCTCTAGCCGACGGTTGTTAGCTCTAGAGAACGATGTTATGGAATCAAATCCTTATGCCACCTTTCGATGGCCAAAATGCCACGTTAAAAATAGCGGAACCTTCAACTTCGTAAGAGATCCGTTTTTGGAACTGAGTCTGAGGTCGTAGCTTCCAATCCGCGTCACTCGCGAACGAACTTCACGCAAACTTTATCCCAAAATTACCATGCTCGATCTTGGAAATCACCAAATTTGGACTTGAGCGAGGATACTCACCTGTAGTTTGAGCGTCTACAGGGGTGCCAATTTTGGTTGATTTCAATCCAGCGCTGGACTCGCTTCAGTTGCCGTAAGAATGTACAGGAAACCGAAATTTGTGAATGCGTCAAGTCGGAACGAACTTGTGCTTGTGTGGCGTCGGCAGCGTCAGACAAAGTTCGTGACTTGAATAGGCATTTTCTAGAGTCTGCCTGGTATACATGAGACCATATGTCAACGTGCGATCTCCGCGCACCGAAGAGACAGATCCAATCTAGTGAGCCGGCAGCTATATCCAACCGAATCACTCAGATGCATCCTAGAGCATCCTCGAACAAGTGAACGAAAGAATCAAGGCAAGCAACTGATGCTCGAACGCTGATAAGGCCGGACCATTTGGATTGAATTCAATGGATAGAACAATCCACCTCGGCCGGCAAGCGTTCAGTTTTCTCTGAGCTGACCAGCAAAAATTGAAAATGAAAGCTTAATGATCCACCGTAGCCAAACCTACAAAGGCTCGAGACCGCTCGCGCCCATTATCGCTCTCGAGATGCCGCAATCTGCTTCCCTTCTCTAGTTTGAACTCGAATCACCTGTTGATTTTGCAATCAAGGCTCCCGAACAACTTGAATAAGCATAACATGGGACTAAGAATGTATTGAATTTCATCTTTATTAAGATTCCTTTGTGGTTGTCGAGGGAAGTGAGATAAGAGTTTCGTATGCCTGCCAGCGAGATTGGAATAGAAAGGGAGGCCGCTTGTTTTAATGGCGATTTTGTTTTCGCTCATTCAATTAACTTGATATCTGGCCAGAATTTAGGCTCAAATAAATGGCCTCTTGACAAGAACAACAAGTTTAGCCCTGAAATTGAACTTCTCCGTTGATCCTTGTATAGTCTACGTTTTTTACTCTGATAAAATCCAACATTTTTGGGGGAAGACTAGACTCATGGGAGGACGAAATTCTTCACTTTACTTCTGCCCTCACTTTTAATTCACAGTCCGCTTCTAAAAATTTTGCCCCAATTTGGTTGCATGAGTCTTGCAAAGTGTTTTAAGGTTTCAATTTCTCTCGCCCTCTCGTGTAAACAACAATAAAATCCTCTTTTCATGAATAAAAGTTCGTAATGTACAGAGAAAGTAAGCAGCAAAAGTTTGCCAGACCAACTAGCTGCCAGGATGTTGGCTCAAATAGATCAAACTAAGGCACCTGTTCGAGTCTGAACGAAGCGCAATTGCTCTTCGTTTTAGTTTGCATGAATCAGCTCACGGTTGAGCAACAATATTTATTATTATGAGCGCTCTCGGAATCTGGGGTCGAGAATCGCCGAGGAGGCCAAGTTGTAAAGCACTCACTGGATGGAAGAAGGAAAGTAAGTGGAACGCCAGGAAACCAATCCGCTAATTAAAACTGGTGGAGCGGTTTCATTCGCGTGCAGCATAAAACAAACCGCTCCAGGTTGGCCTGCAGAATCAGCGTGGGCTGAATCCAGGTTGCCCTCCATCCGGAGATCTCGCCGCGCAGGTATGGTATTGATAGCCACTCTGTAACGATCGAATGACTGAACAAACGCGTGCACCTACCCAATGCGCTTATCTCCACCACTGTCCCCGGCGTTAGTCTTAGAGGACCGTTCGTTTAATAGGTTCAATGAACTAGCTAAGAGAGAGAGAGAAAGAGAGATGTTACACATAGCAGTAAACCTTGCTGCAAATCTCTGCATCCACCAAATTGGATTCTGAGCCTCAGCTTTTTCATTCCCTCGAGCATGGTCCATTGAGACGAGTGTTAAACATGGCATAATATGATATTCTGCGAGTGCGATGACGACAACGCCTCAATCAACATGAGCATTGAATCTTAGTAGGGCCGATCAGATTAGTTGAGGTCGTACTTGTGGCGACAGGTTAGCTCGGAGTCGTGTCTCACCTGCACATTTTTTGGCGAAAATTCGCTATCGATGGCACTTTTTATAACCAAACCTGGGGTCTTAAATTGAAATGTTTAATTTTCTTAGAGATCAAACTTGACACGCCCAGCTCAAGGAAACCAACACCAATGTCAACAAAATAACAAACCCAAGCAGCGGCCCTTTCATTGCCTCACCTAAATTGGAACATCTTTCTTCTGGCATCTAAATGCTCTTTTTGACTGTAGCTGGTGAGGAAAACATCACACCAGACCTCTGAGCTTCAAAGCAAGGGGGAGTTTCTCATAAACGATGCAGTTTGGCGGCAAAACAAAGCTCTCGGCTTGCCGAATTTAATCGTTAAGCAATCAACCACCACGGCCATCAGCTCATCTAAATGCTAGCCGAGTGGAGCTGGACGAAAGCATCAACCGAAAAAGCCTGGTCATTGGTTGCCTCCGTCAGGGAGCCAACACCTGAGGCAGGTAAACAAGGTAGCAAAGTTCTGCAGATTCGCTTTTCGAAGGAAATCGAGGCAGTATAACGGTGGCGGATGCTCGCTAATGCCAGCCCATGGCGGTTGAAACAAAAGAGAGCATTCATTTGAATTTAGTTGTAGCACTAGCGCGTATCTAATTGGAAAAACTAGGGCAAAGAAGGCCCGAAAAGGGGCTTGAACTGCGTCAGTACCCCCAGGTGAAGTCGGCCACTGAGCGACCATCCGCTTGCACTCCATCCCACCACGCTCTTGGCCCTACGAGAGTGGAGAAATCCATTTAACGCCCCGATTTCGGTCCACAAAATTTGTCTAGCAAATTCTCTCATCGCCATAGGTTGAAACGGAAAAGGCCTAGTTCCTGCCCATCTGGATCGGCGCGAGCCAAGATCACGATAATGCGTTGAGATCTAGATTGATATCAACCAAATCAGCTGATTCGCCTTGAGCATGAACATTTTCGAGTCCAATCTGCTGGCGCCAGGTTGCTCTACCTATTTATTCAAACAAACAATCAACCACCACGCAGAGTTCAATGGTTCAAGAGTATGCACACACACGCACACTTGTGACCCATGGTTTGCTCCAGATTGGCCTCCCAAAGTCGTGAATCCCTGGTGTTGGTCAGTGTTGGCTATGGGTGACTAGTCGGGCTAGCTGGTGTTTTCTGGGAAGAGGTTGAAAGACGGAAGAGGGTGAATAAATTGAATTCTGGGCCTCCGTCAGGACTGTGAGTCTGTTTTGGTTGGTAAATCAATTCGAGACTAGAATCGAGAGATCAGATTCGATCAAGCCACAATCTGATTGCACTCGACCATCCGCTGACCGCTACCTTAATGAGGTAAACCACACTCGCCCCAGAAACACATCTTGCCCGCGAGAACCTGCTGTAGCGCTAGCTTGGTTGGTATAATCTGATTACCAGGGAGGCCCGAAGCATGGTCAGCGCTCATAGTGTTGAGGTTTTGTTCTCTGGTTATGGTCATCGGGCTAGTAAGAGTGTGCGCCTGTTAATTGCAAGCATGATCCAGCGGTGGATCTGATTGCCCGCTTGGATTTGCTTTTGGGCGGCAAAGTTGTGGCGGCAGAAGAAAAATTGGTCTACTCCCAAGGAAGTAGGCGGCGCCAGGCACCTCAAACCAACTCCTTCCAATGGGAGCCGCCAGTGAACGTGCCAACCCTCTTCCCAACACTATCTCACTATTAGCCCCCTTGACTTGGCCAAATGAAGCCAATATTATAATTGTAAAAGAATCCACTTTCATGACTTACCTCTTTACGGTCGGCGCTCCGCAAACAGAGTCCGACAGGGAGAGAAAATGGTTTATTTGCCCTCTTTATCGCACTTCGCGAGAGCCTATTGTGATTTGCCGCTTTCTAGGACCCTAAATATAGAGAGTCCGGTTCAGAGAAAAACGCTTCCTTGGAGAGGTGCAGAGAGTGCCACTTTGCTTTGAACCTAGACTTCAAACAAAACTGCCCATGCTCTTACACTAAACTGCCTACCTGACTCTGACTGACGGGTAACAAACAAAGTGGGATGAGCCAAGCCGCTAGACTGCTGGGAGAAGGACTGGTTGAGGAATTTTGTTTCAAGAGGCGTAAAGATAAATTATAAGCTGCCAAAGTGTGTGCCGCTGTTAGTGCAGCATCAGTCCTCCTCTCTCCCTTCCGCTAGGCCAACTCAACTCCTAATCTTGAATTCTATTCGTGAAGCCTTCGGCCCGAACTTCACAGACAGCTAGTCTACCCGAACTGTTATCCTCAAATCGAGCCCTCTTGTGGGTCTGCGCGAGCCTATCTGATCAATCAAGTCTGTTTATTCAACTGGCTCGCAGATATGATTTTAGGCCCCAACTCAGACCACAGGATTAGGCCCAGAGTTTCAATATAGAACGCCTAGTGAGGATCACGTCACACGTCTTTATCGGTCCATCTGAATTCGGCGACTGATGTGAGGCCTTTGTTGTGAAGATATTGATGGCCACTCTTCAGTAATGCGCAGAGAGGAACGCATGCCCATCAAGAATGGCTTCACTTAAAGGTTTTGGTCGTGATGCCTCGGTTGATGGTTGATCAACAGCCTGAGGGTTGATACGGTTATGTTTGTCTTCACGTCAACGAGAGACAGGGAAAGTGGTCCTTCTTTTCGATGAGATGCATTTGTAACGCTAGCCCTCTCTTTTTGGGGTGTTTAGTTGGGCAAACAAAGTTTATCATATCCATATCTAAAAATCACGAAAGACTAGCGCGGGATCGGGGCTCCAAAGTGGCAAGGCTAGTGGCAGGCGATTTTCATTCATTCTGCCTGCCGAGCGGAAACCAACAAAGTACCCACGATATGGACCTAATTCGATTAATTCTCGTTGAGTTGGCCGGCATGAGTTTTGCTCGAATCCTCTTTCGTTCTGAATTGACGATTATGCCGGATGTGATAACATTGTCCCATTGAACCTCCAGTCTGGCCGGATCTGTGGCCGTTCGTGCAGACTCCATCCCGGAAGTTGGCTGTTTGTCTACAATCAACAGTCGAACAGTATTTAGTCTTGTGAGTGCGGCAGTGTAAGCGTAAGAGCATGACTCGCGCCAAACTTATCCAAGTTCAAGAGCGGCGCGACTGAAGAATTGCTGAGAGCACTTGAGTCGTCCATCTCCTCGGTTGATCTACTAAGTTTGACGTTCCTGGTTGAACCAGAGATTGCCTCTCGAACTATTTCAATGGCCATCCACTGATGCGCCACAGTGACCAATGGTAATTGCAAAATACTCAACCAAGAGACCAGAGGCTCTCAGTCGCAATCCGAGTAGCAAGTTAAATTTACGCTCCAAAAGTCGAATCTGCTTCAAACAATCCCGACAGGTTGAAACTGATTCCCAAGTTATGGATTCGTTTAGTTAACCCGGGCTCACGATGAAAATGGTTTCGCCCAATGCGTTTTCATTCGACACGGCTGATGTGAGGCCAGCAGTGATTCTGAAGGATTCTGTCAGTATGATTTATTACAAGGCTTCGTCTGCTAGATCAGATGAGTGGCTCTCAGGCATTATCTGTCCATCTTGCTTCAAATCAACAAGTAGCCTGATCTGCGTTGGTTGAGCCTTTTGATTGCCATAGCTAATCTGGAGGCTTATTCAGGAAAAAGGCTAAACTCCGAGTATGCTGGGATCGCCCAGATCGACATTTGTTTCACTTTCTTGTGGTACCTGCCCAGTGTTTGGATGAAGGAGCGTGAAGATGGAATAGATAAGTTGACCGAAGAAGTATCGAGTGGCCGTTTATTGATGAATGTTTCCCTCAAGACTCGAGTCGATTGATCCGATTTTGTGACAACTAAATAGGCCGAGATAAAACCAACAGGACATGATGGTGTTGAACCTTGTTCAGTATTTCTACTGATGGGCAGATTAAACAAATACAAAGAGGTCAACCAAGTCCAGAATTTCACTTGAGGCATTGGTGTAGCCAGCTGACGAGGATTTTCGTTAGTTCGCTGAATTTTTCAGCCTGCGAATCGGGATCGGTGTTATTTCGCGCTCTGCGCATGTTCTACTGCGCCTGAGAGTCCCGTCGACGGACTGCAGGTGTTCGCCCGCCCGTTGAAACTTTTGTCTTAATTCTGACAGAGGTGCTCTAGTATTAGCAGTTTAGATGACCCATTGTAAGAGGCGCGTACAAGTCGAGAGTTTTATCAGAATCAGATGGATGATGTAGCATGAGATGTGATGAACTGGTCGATGGTTGACCCGTCAGTTTTTGTTCCAGCTTTCAAGAGTCATAATACCTCCTTAACAGAGTTACGAGCTCAGCATCGCTAATTTCATTAAATTTCCTAACCGATCCTCGTAGGTCTAATCGGATGCAACCCTAGACGATTGCTCAAGACAAACAAAAGCCAAGCGAACAAATCCTTCATGAGGCATCGTGGCAAAAATAACCCGAGTGTCGTTCCGACAATAATCAACAGTTTGATGCAGTGGTAATATGAAGCCAGATAGATCAGCGACGTTCCACCAAGTCTTGATGGAATCTAGTATCATCGTCCTGTTTACACTGCTGTCTTTGGCTCACACTACACTCGCCGACAGTGGGCACAACCTGCAGGCAGTTGCCGACGAAGAAATAACGATCGGATCGCACGATGAGCATTATGAGTCGCAAATAGCCCGTGAAGAGAACCCCGACTCTAAATTAAACGATCGGGCTGGACAGCCAGCACGGGATATCTACCATAATGACCCTTTCTCGGTAACATTCGAGGATTATTTGAGAGAAGCCAGTCGAAGCTCAAATGGTCAGAAAGTCGACAATGAGGATGAGCAAGCTACCTCAGCCGTGACCAGTACCCCAAATGCCGCCGGTTTGATAATAGAGGATGAAGAGAACTTAATTAAAACAAAAGAGTCTCCAGTCATAGACTTCATTTTTCCTGCGCCAAAACAGGAGCCAAATCGCAGCAAGCAAGACAATACAAAGCAGCATGATAATGATGAACTTGATTCTAAGAAGGTGCTCAGCGAAATTAGACTACTTTTCGCTTGGAAACAGCTAGCCACCAACAAATGTTCCAAATCATGTGGAAAAGGGTTCAAGATAGTCCAATTGTCTTGTATTGATCTCAAATATGGTGTGCGAGTTGAAGACGAACTCTGCTTGAGATCCACCTTGCCAGCGCCAAATAAGACAACTGATGAGCCCTGCAACGAGGTTGATTGCCCACCGCAATGGACGTCATCAGAATTTCAAGAATGTAATCAACTCGAGTCGCAAGATGGCGTCTGCCGAACAAGCACTTATAAACGAGTTCAATGCACAATGGTCAATAAGAATGGTGTCATTGTGCAACTAGATGACTCTAGGTGCAGCTCTGATCGAAGCCTGGCAACCGTGCAAGCTACCATTAAAACTGAGGAATATAACCGCATATTTGCAAATGATGCGCAGGTTGACGAAGAAAGTGTTGATATCGCCGTCGGAAGTTATCAAAAGAATGACATTCTATCAATCAATGATGAGGAAAGAGCCTCTGGATCTATTGAACAAGATGATAGCAAACTGTCGGGAGATTTTCAACAAAATGAGCCTTTTTTTGAGCCAGGGCCGTGGTCTGAATGCTCGGGTGGGCCTTGTGGACAACTCGGGAAGCGGACCAGGAAATTGACTTGCCGCTTTTTTCTGTCTAGATCCTCCAAGTTCGTTGAGCTTCCAGAATCCAGATGTCATAATGCTCACAGACCCGACAGCCACGAACCTTGCTACATGGACTGTCAGCCAGAGAACGAATCCGAGACTAAGAGTGTAACGGTCTACGGATTCAACAATAGCGATTACAATGACGACGAAACTCTCTACGACTTGGATACAAGGTTCAATTGGCGAGAAGATGGCTGGACCAAATGCAGTGCTGAATGTCTTGGGGGCCGAAGGGAACTTATTTTGACATGCTGGGATGGAGTAACAGAGGCGGCTGTTGAGAGCTCTCTTTGCGACCCAAGAACACGACCAAAGGTAATTGCAGAGCCTTGCAATGATATTCCATGTGCACCTGAATGGAAAGTCGATTCTTTCTCAGCCTGCACGCGCACTTGTGGATCTGCAGGCATCAGATCTCGTGCAGTTACCTGTGTGCAACAAGTTCCTTCCCAAGATGGTCAAAACTTTTTGGTAGTATCAAATGATCTCTGTATCCAAACAAACGGTTCGATGCCACACAGGCTTGAACCATGTAATAGGGTTGATTGTCGACCAGAGTGGAGTGTGGGACCATGGTCTGAGTGCAACAGGAAATGTGGTGTAGGCGTTAGGAATAGGACCGTGATCTGTGTCCAAGAGTTTGCAACCAAGGAAGGACCTAAGCCGAACACAATGTCTATCAAACCACAAAGGGTGCTAGAAGCGGACCTCTTGGAGGCAATCATGTTGTCTTCGAAAGATTGGCATCCAGGAAAGGTGACTCAAATTCCGTTTCGTGAATGTTATGAGGAATACCGAACAGTTCCTGTCTTGGACGAGAAATGCTTCAATCACTGCGAGAGGGAGCCTTTCATTGATGCTGACATTCATCAAAACTATCGCTCTACTCCAGAAACAATCAGAAAGAAGACTATCACCCTCAAAGTTGGTGGCAAAGCCCAGGTTGTAGAGGGAAGAAATTTGAAGATCAGATGCAGATTAATGAATGTACAGGCGCGCGGTGATCTAGTCAAGACAGTTCCAGCATCAGTTGAATGGCATAAGGATGGTGTGAGAATATTCTCCAACGGTTCGACTGTCGCTGAAAAGTTGTATAATACGGATGACAACTCAATACTCGGTAATGATGTCCTCGCAGACGAGAATAATATATTTCTCGCTGATGAGCCAAGCTCTACCAAGAATCAAAGGATACTAATGCCGCGCAGTCAACCTAGGCCAAAAAAGTTGGTGGCAAGATCGTGGAACAACGAGCAAGAGTCTGGACATCAGAGCGAATATAATTTTGTATCCCAGGTTGGTGGACGCTTCTCTCTTGTGAAAGAAAACAGCTTACGTATAAAGAAGCTGAGAGTGGACGATTCCGGAACTTATACTTGTTCATATGGTCCTCTAAGCGAATCCTTGGATCTCGCAGTCATAAGCCGAAGGAGCTCGGATGATCCAAGAGAGAAACTGACAAATAATTTGCGAACATGATGGAAATGTTTTTAGTTGCGATCGAACAATTTTGTACATAGATTTTTATTTTGTTTGCTTCTCAGATATGTGTACCTTGAGCTGTCAAGACCATTATGATACCTTGACACATTGAAATAAAAGTTTCCACCAGATTACTGGTAAAATCGTAGTTTAATTTAATCGTGGACACAAAACCCGGCCCACTTACCGCGATCACGGATGAGCGTCCCAATCGAGTTGCGATCTTTCTCCACCCGCCACGGTTTCTGGTTGTCTGACCAAACCTTTGATCCCAAACTGACCTGAACAGTCTAGCTTTTACTTGAACCTACGAGCAGCACAGTTCCGTCAAGTTCCTTAGATTTCATAGTGCTGCTAGTCTTGAACTTCCCTTGGTCCTTGATCTCGAGGGGCGAGCCGACAAGTTCCTTAGGAGAGTAATGCGAGCGCCTCGAGCGGCAGTTTCTCCAGCCTGTACTGTAATTATGATTGAAGTTTGTATTGTTAATATGACCCGTCTCAGAGTTGATAATAGTATTAGAATTAGTAATATTGTTGCCGCTTGAACCATCAAGAATAATCTGACTACTTCCAATCCCGTGATTTTCCACTGATTTAAGGCCTCTAGGGGCTTCATCAGCTGTCTGTTCGAGGGCGGCTTGTTTTTCTTTAGCTTCTCTGGCTAGATCTCCAATTGCTAGAGGACCCCCTTTATTGGCTCTACCCATGCTCTCATAACCTTTCGCTTGGCTCGCATGACCAGAGACTACATCCACTAAACCTCGAGCCCCTTTAACGAGCAGATCTGACCCATTATCTAGAACACTATGACTAACCGCTCTTATTGTATCGGTTAGAGAATCGGCTGCGAATGTAGCTACATTGTGAACGGTGTTTCCAATAGTGGTTACGACGGCTTTACCTGCGTCTGATATTAGGGCTCCCAGATCAAAACGCGAGTCACCAACGTCCGACATCAAAAAAGGGTCAACCTCTGAATCCACCGGAATATCAGACCTTCCCTCGCCCTCGGCGCTTCTCTCGTCCAAGTCTTCCGTTCCATCCTCTTGGAACGAGGGGGCGGTAGATGATCGTCCAGCTGTCACCAGAAAAATGATGACGAGCGCGAAGAGAGTGAGGCGGTTACTTTTCAACATGGTCTGCCATGTGTTGTAAATCCTCCCGGCAATAAGGAAAGTTATGACCTATAGGAATTGCTCGCTTGGATCTGAACACCGCTAAGATTCAAGGTATTTCGACTGATCAGATCAGCCGCTATTCTCACAAATCTGGCTCATATTACTCTTCTAAAGCTAGAAGGCGGCACACAAAGCGAATGAAACAGTCTCAGCAAGACCTCTGCGTTTTATTTTAGCGTTCACGCGATCCAATTATGTTTGTATTTTGGGGGCGATCGATTGCTTCAACTGAGCCCTCTGACTAGGATAGGGTTTTTGCTTGTTCATGAAGGGTCCAGGGTGATTGGTTAGGAAATGAGAGGAAATTTGTCGAATTAAGAGCCGGCAGGGTTCAGCCATTGACGGAAGCACAAGCTACGGGAAATGGTTTATTCGAATGTGTCTGCGTATGGAGACCAAACTTCAAGAGGGTAGACCCTGCCTCGAATTAGTTCAGGATAGGACTAAAAGTGTCCTTCTTCATGCCAGCCTCGATGGCCTTCGATAGATCAGGCCGAATCTCACTGAAATGAGCCAAAACTTTGGCAACTATCTCCTTGTTCGAAACGTACTTTAGGTGGCCAGCAATACTTGCAGCTAGCTTAGCGCGACCATCCTTCGTTAGAACCTTGTTTACTAAGATTTTAGCTTGCGAATAGTTGTCGTCTTTGCCTAGATCGAATCTGCCCACACGACCAGAGACTTGTTGATAGTGCTCCACGTACCTGTCGTCATGTGTTTGAATTTTTGGATACTTGATGCTGGGTACGTAATTGGGCAGTTCGCCTTTGAAATTAGTTCTAAAAGTGACTCCATCGTTGTATGTTGGCGCGAAAACGGGACATTTCGGCATGTTGGAAGGGATATCGACGAAGTTAGCGCCAAGTCGATAGCGCTGAGCATCGCTGTATGCAAAGATCCTACCCATAAGCATTTTATCCGGCGAGGCCTCGATGCCAGGCACCATGTTCGCGGGCGAGAAGGCAAGTTGTTCGACCTGGGCGAAATAATTATCAGCATTCTGATCTAGGGTCATTGTTCCAATCTCGATTAGCGGAAACTTGGCAGTGGGCCAGGTTTTGGTCACATCGAGAACATTGAAATCAGCCTTCTCTGCGGCGTCAATTGTCATCACCTGGAACTTGAGGGTCCAACTTGGGGCGTTGCCTTTTGCAATGTTCACTTGCAAATCGCGCACCATGTAGTCCGGATCTAAACCAGCAACTTTGGTCGCCTTTTCGATGTCCAAGTTTTTGATTGTCTGATTACAAATCCAGTGGAACTTTGCGTAGAAGGCCTCGTTTCTGCTGTTGATCAGCTTGAATGTGTTGACCCCATAACCATGCATGTGTCTGAATCCGTCTGGAATGCCGCGCTCGCTGAAGAGCATAGTCGTTGCGTGCAGGCTCTCGGGTACCATGGATATGAAATCCCAGAAGGCATCTGGATCCTTTAGATGAGTTTTGGGATTTCTCTTTTGCGAATGAACAAAGGAGGCGAAGTTGATGGGGTCCCTGATGAAGAAAACAGGAAAGTTGTTGCCGACAAGATCCCAGTTTCCTGAGTCTGTGTAAAACTTGACAGCGAAACCGCGGAAGTCGGGCACCGTATCCGCAATGCCTGACTCTCCCGTAACATGAGAGAAGCGGGCAACAACGGGTGTCTTTTTACGTTCCGCCGCGAACAAAGTGGCCTTCGAGTACTTGGTTATCTCGGTGTTTGTGACAACGAAGTGTCCATATGCTGCTGCACCCTTTGCATGGACAACTCTTTCTGGAATGCGTTCGCGATTGAAATGGGCTATTTCCTCGAGGAATGGCACATCTGCGAGCAAGTTCGGGCCCCTGGGACCGACAAGCAGGGAGTTGAACTTATCTCCAATTGGAGCACCTGTTTGCAGGGTGTTGTGCTGAGCATGGGAAAGATTGGGCAGGATTCCAACGTCCAACTTGAATAGGGCTCCATCATCCACCGGAAAGGAGCTGGCTGATAATAATTCAGCCGTCGCTAAGAATGCAAAGGTATAAAAGGCTAGGCGATTGTTACCCAACATAGTCTGTCATGTATCGATAATCTAATCCGAGCACCGCTAAGATTCAAGGTATTTCGACTGATCAGATCAGCCGCTATTCTCACAAATCTGGCTCATATTACTCTTCTAAAGCTAGAAGGCGGCACACAAAGCGAATGAAACAGTCTCAGCAAGACCTCTGCGTTTTATTTTAGCGTTCACGCGATCCAATTATGTTTGTATTTTGGGGGCGATCGATTGCTTCAACTGAGCCCTCTGACTAGGATAGGGTTTTTGCTTGTTCATGAAGGGTTCAGGGTGAGGTAGATCGTGCAGGGGCTTGAACAAGCTTTCGAACTGGTGGAGGAACCTTGTTCCGTTTGGAACTGTAGGTATTGCACTGGCTGGTTGGACTGCATTTGGAATGAGCGAGTGTTTGGCGATGGCTGTCTTTGCTGCTTGGAAGTGATATATGGTCAGCAAGTGAATAGCTTCCGATGGGTATGTTATATCTCTTCTTACTTACATAGCGCTATAGACGAATCCCTTGTTGGAGGGACGGGCGGGACCGTTGGTAGAGGTGGTGGAGGAGGCGGTTGGTTAGGTCTAGAATGTGTCCTCGGAGGAGGATTTGGTGCTTGGCCACCACTTGAGCTAGAGTTCAGCGATGAGGTTGATGCCATGATTTTGAATAGTAGATCTAAATTGCGGGTTTGTTCTTCTCGCTAAGTGATGAAGAGATCACCAAGACAGAAGTGGCAAATTTAAATATGAGTAAACATATTCGAGGGATAATATGCTACAGTTTTACAACCTTAGGTAGTTGAATACGCATCTCAGTATTGATAGCGGAGAGGTCGATCGTGTTCATCACGGATCAGATTTAGGGTGAGAACCTGAGGTAAATAAAAGTTTCAACAAATAAAGCAAGCGCGTTTTTTCGAAGACGTGAGTTGGGCGAACTGTCCAGAGGTAAACGCAAACTCTCAACTGAAAACAAACGCTAGCTTTGAATCTTTGGATCTAGAACTGATCTGAAATACATCGTCGTTATACCACCTCGTAATGCAGGATTTAGCATAACAAAATTGATGTTCCACCAAAGTTTTCGGCAGTTTACATGTTTTTATTAGCTAAATTCAAAGACATAGTAAGAGTAGCACCATGCAACCTAGGACAACCTATCGAAATAGTTCTGGCGGATGAGTTAAATCGACAATTGGCCAATAAAGTTGTACTAGATGTGGGCTTAGTAATTTGCCTTAACGATATAATCAGCATAGGTCAATCACATATCTACTGCGGTGATGGGGCAATTCACACTAGATGCATTTACCGAGCCATTGTGTTCAGGCCAAAGATAGGAGAAATACTTTGTGGGACCTTGAAGAGTAGCTCCAAAGAGGGGCTTATTGTTTCACTAGGCTTCTTCGATTCCATCATCATTCCACCCCAGCAGTTCAACGAACAATCTCACTTTAACGAAATTGACCAGAGCTGGACATGGCATTACGAAGATGATGGCCAGACTCATGCCCTCTTATTAGAAATTGGAGAACAACTAAGATTTAGAGTTCACAGCGAAGTATTTATTGATGTGTCACCTCATGGCCCGGCAAATGTGATCAAATCTACCGAAGTTCCTTACACTATTGTCGGCTCGATATCTGAATCTGGTCTAGGTCTAATAAAGTGGTGGCGCTAAGTCAGTCACTCTCAAGCCTCATCATAAGCTTGAATAACTTAGCCCAGTCAATACTCTACTATAACTTTATCTCACTCTAATTGTCAGTTCTACCGTATCGGCGAGAAAGCGTTCGGCGACATCCACCTTGAATGGAGATAAACAATATTTGGCACTGTTATGGACACGCACTCGTCCCATCCAGGCTTGCGCCAGGCGTTTTCCCTCACGTCCTTTCTTACCTGAAGATCTTCGTAGCGCCAAATATGATGTACTGTATACAGCTGACCGATTTGAGAGAAGAAACCAGCGACAGCATTATCACGATGAGTAATCCCCTTCGACCATCCATTAGCCCATTCGATCATGGTGCCAGGCTTAAGCACGTACGATCTCATCTCATAGAATGAGTTGTGTTGCTGAGGAACCGGATGATCCCAGAAACTAAAGGACATCATGAATTGACTTTCGCGTTTCCTCAAGTCTTTCATCTGGTCTTGATTTAGCTTAACGAGTGTTTCGTCGCTTCTCAAGAGTTTATGTATGCTTGAGGCTTGTTTGTAACCATCATGATAGCGCCATATATGGATGAACTGATCCTGATTACCGATCTCAACTCTGAAGGATCCTACCAGTTCAGCCTTATTATTCGTCTTTAGGGCAACTTCTTTTGAGTAAATCTCGTATTTCTTAATATAATCTTCGGACGACGCTGGCTTCGCGTCATGATAGTGCATTTCGTATATGAATTCGCTCGATGACAACAATCTAGAGTGAGGCTCCTTACCGGTATGTATTCGGCTCGGTGAGAAGACCCTATCCAACCAACCACTGGATTTGGTGGCACCATCATGCATCTCTTTGCCTGTAGCTTCGCTCGAAGAGGAGCTCAGTTTTATTCCGAGACGCTGGGTTCCTATAGTGGCAGATGTTCGAAATGGTGAACTGGGATTCAGAGCGAAGAGCAGGCCCCTCGTTGTCTTATTAAGCAAGACCATTTCGACGCAAGTCAGTGACTATTTTTCCTTTAGTTAGTGAAATAGGTGTTTAGCATTCGCTTCCAGCTCTTAATCTAGTTCAGCCCTCTTTCATTCTGCTGAATTTGTTTATCTATCTCGAACCAAGAGGCGAGACATTTCAGGGCGAAATGACCTGTGTATTGCTCGTTTGAGATCTCATCGTTCGCGAGCAAAAATTTGTTTGGTCTGAATGAGAAGAGAGGCGAACGATGCACGATTGATCAAACTGTGTCTGAGAGGACGCTGAAGCTGGGCTCGCATGCTGCTTTTTTTCATCACCGGCCAGTGGAGTCAGACGAGTTTATCGCCACAGCTGTTGAACAATCCGGCATCATCAGGGTTAAACGAACAATACAACTAACAAAATCGATATATTAAAAAGGCCTTCAAGGATACATCATGGCGGCGGAGACCCTGGATCTGGAGGACAAGAAGGATCTTGAGCCGAAGGCAATGGAATCGATTGGTACCCGCCTCGACGCTCTGTTCACCAAAATGAAAACCGACCTTTTTGAGCTGAATTACCAGGAGGTCGCACTGAATTTAGATAAAGCTAAGGCGCTGATCGAAGAAGGTGGCGACTGGGACAGGAAAAACAGACTCAAGGTATATCAAGGTCTTTATTGTATGGCTGTCAGAGATTTTAAACAAGCGGCCGACCTGTTCTTGGATACCATTTCCACATTCACATGCTACGAACTTTGCGAGTACAAAGTTTTCGTTGGTTATACAGTAATATCTTCCATCCTTGCCCTTCCTCGAGTCGAACTTCGTTCCAAAGTTATCAAAGGATCTGGAATATTGGAAGTTTTACACGATCTACCAGATATCCAAGAATACCTGTTTTCGTTATACAACTGTCAATACTCCAAGTTCTTCGAGAAATTGGCCTGGCTGGAGGAATATTTGAAGGCTGATAGATACCTATCTCCACACTACAGATATTACGTGCGAGAGATGAGAATTCTCGCCTACTCTCAACTAATAGGATCCTACAGAAGCCTTTCCCTAACTTACATGTCGCAAACCTTTGGAGTCAGTATTGAGTTCATTGAGACAGAGCTTGCCAGGTTCATTGCTGCCGGTAGGTTACACTGTAAGATCGACAAGGTTAGGGGCATCGTTGAAACAAATCGACCAGATAGCAAGAACGATCAGTATCAGCGTTGTATCAAACAAGGGGATATCCTTCTTAATCGGATTCAGAAGCTTAGCAGGGTCATAAATATCTAGAGAAAGTTTGAGTGATTAATAAAAATATATGTCCACCACTCGTTTAGAGCAAAATTAAGACACTTCGTCGGGTCGACAAGTTTGTTCAGGTTGTCTATCTCTTCTCAGACTGAAACAGAACTGCCAAATAAAGAGACTAAAGACGGCCCCATGTTTGTGGAGCTTGGGCGTCACAAGATCTCTTGATTCGACCACAAGAGAGTGCTAGCCAAATCTTGCTCCCCAGAATCCCAATAACCTTGCAATTCTCTGTTCGCGAGAATAAAAGACATTCTCTACAGCGTAAGAGAGTAGCCTGAACCCGACCGGAAGTGTTGAAAGCGATTTGCCATTTGCTCTCGTTACTGCGTTATGTTTTAGTTCAATTTCTTAAAAGAACAAGTTAGTCGATAAGATTAGGATAGACTCCAGAACGGACCATATGTATGAGCTCATGGTAAAAATGGATGGATTGAAACTTGGTCGAGCGCCATCCCATAAAACTCGAGATCTAATTGTTTCATGTTTGATAGATACTATATTTATTACGGTGATCTAAGCGGAGTGAGTTTTGATTCCAGCTTACATAAGACGGATCCATAATGGAAGCGCCTTTTGTTTCAGGCTTTACTCTGTTGCTTGTTAGCAGACTTGTCCTCAGATTCGCTCTTTTCTGAGGCAGCTTCAATGTGAGGTGGCTGAACTGAGTTGTGGTGGGCTTCATTATGCATTGATCCCTGCGAGTAGTGGAGCTGGTTCATTGGATAGCCATAGAAGCTCATTGGATAGTAGGCTGCGCCTGCTGGGTGAGTTGAATAGACTTGCTGCCTGTAGGCTGGCATCTGGTTTGGGGCATGAACACTGTAGTAGTAGTTTTGCTCCTGGCTAACAACCGTCGGCTTAACGGCGTAGCGTGTGAAGGCATGGACTCCGTATGGGTTGAAGGCACCATCAACACCTGGCTGTGAGCCGACGATTTGGCTTCCAACGGGGACTGGATAAGCAACAATGTGTTGTTGGTTCTGTTGCTGGACAGCGAGCGGGGCGACGGGTGCAGATGCGACTGGTGGGTAGACATAGACGCGCGATTGGTAACCCTTTGTCGAGGGAGCCAGTTGTACCTCTTTGGGGCTGACCTCCTTCTGGGCGTATGCGGCGCCAACCTTCTTGGTGGCATAGGAATCAGCGTATGACAGAGCACCGTAGTTGCCCTCGAAGGCTGATGGTGTGCCATAAACCTGGGCACCAGCTTGAACTGGTGAGATGGATGCTACTTGTGCATGAGCAACTGGTTCAACTGAAAAACGGGAGCCAGAATTCAAATCAGATGGAGAGTACGCGAATGGGTAGTAGTCACCACCGTACGGGGATGAGCCTGCTTGTTTGAGGATTGGACTGAATGCAGCGGTCTGGCTGGTAGTTGGTTTCGGTTGCTCGCCCGCTTGTTGTTTGTCAACACTGTTGCTTAAAGCCTTGTAGTAGTTAGTGTAGTAGCCATCGGCTGGATTTCCGCCAATGTATAGGCCCCATGAGCCAAACGGTTTGTAGTTTGACGGAATACCCGCTGATTCAGGTTGACCGTATTGCTCGAAGTTGCGCACTGGTGCCACTGGCTTAGCACCAGCTTGTTCGGCTCCTACAACGTTTATCAGACCAGCTGGAGCGTAGTAGCTCGCAACCGATGGGTGATGTTCGTGGTGGTGGTGGTGGTGGTGAGGGGATGGTGGCTGCTCGATGCCAACTGCTTGGCCATTCTCAACGCCAGATTGACCCACTACGGAGCCGAGCTGCACATTTTGGGCACTGCTAACTACTGGGGCGTTTTGTGGTTGGCCTGAGACTGAATAAGACAGTTAGACGAAACATCAGCTACCGGAGTCGAGTTTATTTGGGCAGAAGTTCACAGAACGAAACCTACCTGGGCTTGAGTTTTGTGCTTGCTCAACTTGAGTTGGATTTGCCGACACATGGGCCACGAGCAAGAGGGTAAGAATAGCGACGGTTTGCATTGTGTAAAACTTGGTCTGTCGCGGCGAGATAGTTGGCCAGAATTAGATTAGATCAACTGGAGCAATTGTCTTCAGTCAACTGAACTTCAACTTACTTTACGAATCTAAAACTGATCAAAGGTGAATCTCTATTTAATAAGTAACTGGAAGTTTATCCTAGTCTTTGAACTTGGATACTGAGAGGCAAGAGGAAGTGGTTCCGACTCTTATACACACCAATGCTAAACGTTGCACCTCGGTGGACTCGACAGCCGGATGAAACGTGTCGGCTTTTTCCTGAGTCAAGCTAGCATCACAGAAGATCCAATTGGAGATCGCTCTCTACTATAATCAATGCTTGAATCTTCCAACATAGTGTCGTCAGACTCTCCTTTTAGTGCAAGGATTCGAGTCGGCTGCTAGGTGGATAGTTTTAATGCTTGGAGGGTCAAGTTCAAGCCCTAGCAAGGTGCAAGAAGTCCAACCAAGCATTCTAACCATAGCGAGTGGTTGCCGCCGTGCAAGTGTAAAATGGGAGTTAGATTAGCCGGTGCAAGTTTCCGCCAAAACCTCAGATTCTAATGATTTGAGCTGGAGCCAGGTTTAGTACCATGCGGAGGTTTTATTATTGTTGTTAACGTTATTGAACTTGACTCTGGCTGGCTTGTTATCTCTCGCAATGCTCCGTGGGAGATGAGCATACACAGTTTATCTTCGACTAGTATCGCAAAAATTCTAAGGAGACATTTCACGATGTAAGGTGAGGTAAGGAAAAAACGAAACTAAATTGGAGCTTTCGCTTCATCCTACCTCTCTTATTCGGCTGTCACCAGTAGAAGACGAAGACAGTGCAGAGAGCAACCAAGAGAAAACTAGCCTGCCATTTGGAGGGCGGAAATGCGAGTGGCTTGAACGCTTAATGGCGGACAGTTTTTCACCAGGCTCTAGTTGGTAACCAAATGTCAAAGAGAAAACTAGTCTGAGCGAATAAGTTGACGCTGGCTGAGTTGTTAGCTCAAGATCAAGTTTATAGTCTTTTTTGAGTTACAGGTAAGACTCGAGTAGGGAGCTGCCCTCCCACTCATCTGGGCGAGGAAGCCAGTTGGTGCTGTGGTTTTCGGCCACGAATGAGCCAAACTCCCTCGTTGGAACCGTGCAAACCAGCCCCCTGAAATGGATCCATCTATTCAATCCTTTCCATTACTTATATCATCTCACACTCCTCGATTGAAACATGGCCCAAAATGGTTTGATTTGCGGCATAAGATTACAACAATACGGTCAAGGAACTCTCAAGGGGCTCGAAACATATGATATGCGGTCTAAGTAGTCGAAACTAGCCGATATGATTAGAACGAGCTATGAGTTCTCGTCGAACATATAAAATTGCATCACCAGACGACAAGAATATACCCAAAACGGCACGTTTTCTCACTCATGTAAATTGCGATTGTATCTCAAATGAGCGAGTGCGTACTTGGACATATTCTAGTTGTTGTGCTCGTATGATGCTAGAATCATGGATTAGTCTTCGGTTGGCTAGCTGAAAACAAGACAAACGTTTGGGTATGGCATGCTTTCACCACTGCACGAACTAGCCTGTTTGCTGCAGTTACGTTGAAGGTTAGTTCAATCAGATTTCGCCTCTCCATCAAACAGAATCGGCTGGCTTGAGTGGGTGAGGAGGAAATGCGCGAATCGATGCGAATTAGTGCTGGCATCGATGGAGAAAGAGGCGGGCGTTCAAGCCGGAAGCCGGGCTAGCCTGTTAATCGCAACTGTAGAGAGCGAGACTATAAGCATTGTTGTTGATGTTGAGAGTAGTGACGTTGGCACTAGGCTGCTGCTGGTGGACGATTTGGATGGATGATTTGAGGATCCAAGCGAGTTGCGGAAAGCGTTGGCATCATCGGCGTGGAAACCTCGGCCAAGTGATGGATTGTTGATCACCATAGCTCTTCTAGATGAGTCGCTAGCTTGATCGCCGCCACCAAGAGAGTTGCTTGCACCATTGAATTGCTCATTTGGGGGCTGGCTAGTTTGGCGACAATGAGGTTGGTTTGTGTAATCTCCGATGCACATTGAGTAGGAGAAAACATGCGCTATATAACTTTGCTCCTGGACTCCCTGGAACAAGTGAGAGTATGGGCCCGAGGCAAAGATGGCCACATCGCTGCCATCATGAAAAGCCTCCTCCTGGTGGATGGCAGCATATTGAACATAATAGGGCGAATCAGTGGAATTTGGTCCAAGTGTTGGGTCTCGTCTTGGTTGGTGATTGCCAGGGCCGTTGCCATATATGAGGGTTGTGTAGGGGATTTGAGTCGAGTTCTCCTTGAAGCGGCTCAGACCCAATATCGGATTGCCTCTCGGCGCGAGTCCATTGATTGTCAGCGCGCTGTCGCAATAATGGGGGTTAGTTAGAATTGAGGCTCAATGGTTGAGGCTATAAGATAGCAGCATGAGGGCTACTTACTGCGCGTGGTCAGATGTTACCTGTCAATGGGATGCAAATTGAAATCAGTACTCTGAGGCGATTGAATGGTAGGTTATTCTAACAAAATGGGCCTCTGCCTTACCGCTATCAGTGTGTCCTTGGGATCAACCATCTTTCTTGCTGCTTGAACTGCCCAAGACAGAGCTATTGTCTCCCTTAGGGCAACCCCAGCTACGTTCTCATGATGAGCATGATCTATCCTGCCACCTTCAACAAGCAGCAGATAGCCCTCCGGATTTTTGGACAAAATTTTGATTGCAATTTCTGTCATCTCGGTGAGCGATGGCTCGCCATTAGGCCCTTGATCTCTCAGCTCCTCGTAATTCATGTGACTAAAACTAAACAACCCCAGCAAATAATCTGTCTTATCCACATCTACAGAGCGCAAATCCTGAGTTGAATTTACAAAAGCAAAGTTTCTCTCGTTGTTGGCGCGTTTTTGGTCGAGCCATTGATCGATAAGATTTCTGCCATCCTGTCTGATTCCAGATTGACCCGTCCAACCTGGATCCTGGAAGTTTGGCCCAAAGAAGCAGCGCCGCCCGCCACCCATTATAACGTTGATCTTACTGCCAGGCTCGTCCTCAATGAGCTGCCTTGCAATATCCTTGCAGGCTGGATCCAAATTTTTGGGCACGTAGCTATCGCACTCCCAGCGCCTATTTGAGACATGAGCATAGGCGGCGGCTGGAGTTGCGTGAGTTATTCTAGTATTTGTTACAATACCTGTGGACTTTCCCGCGTCAATTGCTTGCTTTATAATTGAGTTGACGTAGTTTTGTTGAATTTTTTGGCAATTTGTATCGTTCAATCTTACATTGGCGTTAACACCAAGAGTATAAAAGTTTGTCTTGACGCCGCACAGGATTGCGGTTGCTGTGGCTGCCGAATCAGGTATCTGTTGGTCAATGTTATAAGTTTTGATCAAAGCTACATTGTTCAACCTATCGAAGGACAATTGTTCCTCTTCGCCGCTTCTATTAAGCAACTGGCCATACAAAATTCTAGCTGCAGTTATAGTGCTTAAGCTCATCCCATCGCCAATGAACAGTATTGAGCTCTTGGCCTTCTGAGTATTAATGTTGTACCTGAGTGCCTGATTAAGAGCTTGGCGACCTGCCTTCAGCCAGTAGTCGCTGGTCCTCTCAAGATCGTTGTACTTGAACAAGGGTTGCTCGCCACCCGGTAAGTCGGCCTCAACAAGCTTGTCGATGCAGGCAACCAAGGCTAGACATAGCGCCGCAACCGAGGCAAGCGGTCGCGCCATTTTCAGCTCCGATCTAAACTTCTAGTCTCTCCTCTAGTCCCCTCTTCTGCTGAAGTCTGGTCGTTCAAGTTTCACCTGCCTCTCTCTCGCGCTTTATCTCATTCTCGTCCACATAGAGGCCAATGAATGTGGCTGCTTTTAATCCGTTCGACTCTTCTGCTCGCCGGTTTTGATTAAAACCCTTATTCCACTTCTGTCTGGTTGGTCCAAAAGGATTTGAAGCCGCGTCTACTCTGAGCCGCTGTTTTCACCAAGTGTCGCTCCAAAAATCTTTCTAGAGTTTCTCTCCGATTAAAGATTAACCCACTTCTGCTTGATTCTGAAAGTTCAGCGGAAATTTCTGCGAGCAGAAGCTCGCCTCTAATCTCTGGCTAGAGTCCTGCTCAGCTTGGCCGGCATTTTGTCACAATACACATGCGCATTTTGGACTAGGGACCAACTTTCGCCTTGTTACATTTGATTCATTAGACAGCACCAGCTTATTGACTCCGTCTCAACTTGAGCGATATGCTTTGTTCCTTTGCTC
>Ga0209372_1000043_pt1 | contig 95130 bp, 66 predicted proteins | sample AgamicAtPe_FD_187170 | JGI IMG/M metagenome (GOLD analysis project Ga0209372, IMG submission 187170) | Agave microbial communities from Guanajuato, Mexico - At.P.e (SPAdes) (version 2) | ecosystem: Host-associated > Plants > Phyllosphere > Phylloplane/Leaf | place: Guanajuato, Mexico | collected... | reverse complement strand
TTGTGTAAGATTTGTCAATAGATTGCAGGTAGTCTCCGAGAAGATGGCATGACTGTGGATTTTTCTCTTCGTAGCAACCGTATCTATACTCGACGCCGAGGTTGTCGAGGAATTTTTTTAGCTCGTCCTTGCTCTTCCATAGGTTCAAGTCCATGTTAAATAGCTAGAGCAGTCCGATCTGCTTCAGGATTAATCGTGGAAATCTCACAGCCGATTTCTTTCCGACATATAAAATTGACTTCCCACGGACGAAATTGTCTTCTTGACCTGTGGGAAGATATTATGTTCTTGGTTGACTGAGAATATGAACGTGTTTATTTTGATGCGACTGATTCGCGAGCACGGGCAGCATGACCGATTCGGCGCGAGTATGGGCCTTAGACTTGATGGCACATTAAGTGAACATATATCCAATGGTATATTTTCTCTCAGGAAACGATAATGCTTGAAAGATGCGACAGAATCTGATCACTCTCTTGAGCTGTCTTAGGGCTTTCAACTGATATATCGGGCAAGCGAGTAGCCAAGTTCGTTTTCATTCGTCGAAGCATCTGCTGCACGCGCAGAGTCCTGTACGAGTTTAGTGTCTCAGTCCTACGAAGGCAATCCAATATTGCTCAATAGAATGAACCTGCTTATGAACAATCTTTCCAGGTGATCAGTGGAATCCACTAAAGTTCTCGATCCTAGGCCACCATGAAACAATTAATTATCGCAGATTGTTCCAATTATGATAAATTATGAAGTACGAGACTTATCACTACCCTGAAGACTGTCACTATACAGAGGCATTGATGAACGATTCTTACGATATATCCCTCCCTCTCGTTATAAGCAGGGAGCCCACACTTATCTACTACTCAAGCAAATCGATATGGAGGTCTGAATCTAGAATGGTCGGATAAAACGTTTGTAAGTCGAGAAACAAAAAGCAGTTGGAAGTTTTCACTATGGTGGATATCAGGACTTACGAGGCTGACTGGCCAGTGGACATGAAAGATACATCCGCCCTCCGGTGAGTAACTGTTTGGTAAGTCCAACACAGTCAGCATGTCCGCTCTAATTCGAGAGGACCAACTCAGTCAACACGGATCGAAGTCTGACTTGTTGCACAATGTGTCCCTTAACCACAAATCCCGACACAAACTACCTTTCCAACCTCTGGCTAAACCCGAGATTTGTGGATTAAAGTTGCTGCAAGAGTTGGACTTCCCTCTGAAGCCTGACGCACAGTACGAATTCACGGCTAATATGCCTAGTGAGCTCGGATAACCTTTATTCATTCTAGTTTCTTGTCGTGAGTACATATTCCATCTAACCAACATCTTTTCTAGTCACTGTAGATCTCAATTTTATGGGCCTCACCTCAAAGCGAGACTCTTTGGTCGACAACGATCGTCCTGGTGGTTCTCTGAAAATTTGGAGCAAGTTGTCATTTGAGAGGCCTTGACACATTTGCATGGTTATTGAGTTGTTGAACAAACTCCATATTGGTTACTGGACGTCGTCACAAATTTCGAGCCAAACTTTATGTGAGCATGAGAAAAACTAATTGTAGCTATTCTTTATTTATTTTTGTCGTGAGTACATTCTCCCATCCATGTCAGCCTAAGACCAAATGGAAAACCATTATATCAAGCCATCAGAGGCTCACTGCATACTTGCAACAGCTTCGATCATGGCAATTTGTCGAGGTAATTCTTAGAAAGCTGTCGTTCTCGGCATCAGCAGCTCAGAAGATTCATTGACTGGTCAATTTAGTGTATTTGAGGTGGAGGTACCTTCTCGATTCGAAAGGTAGCTCAGCTGTCTGATCATGAAAGTTCTACGCCGACTTTTGCAAGTTCAGCGGCCAGGCTCTATTTGGTGTCAATTTATCTGTTCAACGAGGAGGAGCAAATTGGAGGGGAATGGAGGCCTCCGTCTACTAATTAAGTTGGTATCTCTAAATGGCAGCAAGCAAGCTTAGATTGTTGTCTACAAAAGGGGCCATTGCGCCTGGGATGGATTGCTGCCGGCCAGGAGGGAGGTTTCAGTTTGGTGGCCGACTGGAACTAGAACTTCAACTACGATTACAAGTGCAAGCGCAAGTGCAAGTACAAATACAAGCGGCCAGATTGGCTCTCGTAAAATGTTGGCCAAACTCAGGGGGCAAGCAAGTGTCTCGGTGTTTGGGGCCAACGAGGGCGGGTTTGTTTGATGGCTCAGTTGGGCAGTTTTGGTGGGCCTATTAGTTTGTTGCTTAGTTGGCAGGATGCCGTCAGCTCCCATTAACGAGCGAGCCGGCTGGCGATTGGCCTGGCTGCCGGCACCTAGAGAATTGAATCAGCTTGTTTGGAGTTGACCAGGCAAAGCCAAGTCCAGATCCAGCTTGGAAGCTGAGCGCAAGCGAGAGGCTGGACCTCTTAGTTATGTGTCTTGGCCTGCAAGCAAAGTCGTTTGGCCGGCCGGCCGCCGAGAATCCTCAGCGGGCCTCTCAGCGCTGGCCGGCCCAAGATCAATTTCTTTTCGCGGGCCCCAGTTGGCCGGCTTAGCGTTAGCGGCGGCGGCGGCGGTGCAAGCACATCCGCTGGCCCCAATCTGAGGGAGCCATCGCAAAGTGGATCCATTATCGAGAGTTCGCCTCCATCCGCTGGCCGCCGCCGCCTCTGCCGCCAGGTGATCATGGACTGTTTGCTGATGAGCTGTTTTATAAGGCTTCAAGCGGCCGCGCTGGTCCAGTTTGCTCGCCGCTGGCCACCGCCAGCTCCCCTAGACAAGCCTGGCGCAAACTGAGCGCCAGGGAGGAAAGTGAGCGCGGAAAAAGTGATCAATATCCCTCTGAGTCGCAAGTGGCCAAGCTCGCGGATGGCGCCAATGGCAAGCGAGAGGGGGCCGTTTGTTGTCAGTGCAGTGTGACGCAAACACTGGCCAGCGCCTCTACAGACATATTTGCGCCAACAACAAACCCGCCAGAGGAACCAATAGAACGGAAATTGGCCCAAGCCCCAAACAAACCGGATGAGCGCGTGCAAGTCCATTGGATGGACAGTCGATGGTTTCATTGGCCACTGACTCAATTATTCTTTGTTCGCCCCTTGCAACTCGGCTCTCCCATTGATCCGGTCTTGGCTCCATTGGAATTGGTTGCGGCTTGAGTTTTGGGGCCAAAACTTGCAACCAACACGGGAGGCGCCCGCAAGGGACGAGAATGGAGGAGATATCAAAACGATCGAGTTTGCCCGCAAAGGTTTGCACGCGAGCGGATTGGCGCGAGCTCGCCGGAAGCGAAATGCGCCGCTCGCCCCCTCTGCGCTGGTCCCCCGAGCTCGCGCGCAAACGGATAAGGGGGACCAATATTTGGCGACGAATCGGCCAGGAGAGGCCGCCGACAGATCCAGCTGGCGGCTGCCAGTGGGCCGAATTGATCTTGCCGCAATTGTCTCTCAAACCCGAACGCGCCACTCGAGCGGCTGCCGCCGCCCCCACCCCCACTCGAGCCAGGTGCACCGCGGGCCAGATAGTCATCGCAGCGTTGCCATATCGCGCCCGCTCGCTCCCATCTTCCGGTTGGTTACCTAGTCCATGCAGATCCGAGCTGGCGCCGGCCGAAACAGTGAACGCATGAGAGAGCCTTGCTTGCTCGCTCCCTTGCTCGCTCGCCAGCCAGCCGCAGTGACGGGCATATTTTTCCCTCCGAACATTCAAATTGCGGCCCCAAGCGAACGACGGTAGCCTGAACGCTCCACTGGCTGGCCGCGAGGGCGCCACTTCCGGCGCCGGGCGAGATAAGCGCCGCGTTGGGGGCTGCAGAGCGGCCGCCTAGGTGCGCTGGCCCTGAATTGCATTAGTCGCCGGCTGCCGGGGGCCCAAATTTGATTGCGCGCGGGTCGGTCATCGCGATTCTCGGCACACTCGGCCCCCATTGGCTGGCCCTCGAGCGGGCGATCGTCCCGTTTGGGTGGCATCGATCACCGCCCACTCAGCCAGGCGCAACTCTCCCTCCGCGTCCAGAGTGTCGAGCTTGGGCAACGGCGGCCGCTTACTCAATCAGAGGCCTCGATCGGCCTCCATTGACATCTAATTGCACGCCCTCCAACTGGATGGATGGGCGCCGGGGCCAACAATCAGGATGATTGCTCGGCTCGTTGATCCGCGCGACCCTCTCAGGCGCACTGATTAACCTAGCGGCTCGCCAAACGGGTTCCAGCGGCGGCGGCGCCCAATTGAATATGTAGATTTGCTTCCAATCTAATAATCTTGAGGAGGAAAATATCGGCCGGAGTTAGGTGCGCGCTGCAAGAGCAAACAGCGCCTCTAGTATCCATTTGCGGGCTTACGAGTTGAGTCAGAGCCGTCTTTGTCCCATCCTGCCTCTGGCGCCCCTCCTTCGGCCCCAGACAATTGCACTTTGGGCGGCCAATTCAAGCTCAAGGGCCTCCCACTTGAGCGCGCGGCCCAAGGATTGAATAATGCGACGGACATTAAATAAATAATAATGGTATTCCGTCCAAAGCTCTCTGGGCGGCAGCAACCAGAATCTGCTCTCTCTCTCTCTCTCTCTCGGTTTGTTTGCGCGCGCTCCAGCTGAGCTTGGTGCAGCCTCCATTGATTTAAATGGCGGCCAGATTTTGCCGGCGAGCAATTGAAATTTATCGCCAACTTCCTGCTTGGATGTTGGCGTGTTGTTGTAGTTGTAGTTGGTGTTGTTTCGCCCGTTGGCCGTGTTGCTGCTGCCGTCGCCGTCGCCGCCGCCGCCGCCTCTGGACGAAATCATTAGCGCTAAACTGAGCCCCTAAAGCGGCGGGCGCATCTTGTTGGCGCTCGAGCTGGCCGCTCAATTAGAGCGGCCGATGCGTCACATTTGAATGTTGGCGCCCAACTCCTTTGCGGGCTCTTGGAAGCGGAAACGGAAGCGCTAATGACTGAATGGGCCAGCGCGGCGCCGGCCGTCGTTGTCTTGGCGCCAGGCTGCTCGCTGGCCAGTTTTGCTCGCGCTCGGCGCGCAGATGGCGCCAAAGAGGGCCCAGCTTGGGGGCCATTATTTTGCCTGATTGTTGTTGCCTTGTTAGCTGTCTAGTTAGCGAATGGGCCGAGCCATTTGGCGCTTCCGCGCCAGTTGCCGCCCGAATCCGTCAGGCGCCCGCCCAAAGTGGCACTTCCTGCTCGCCCACTTTGGCCCATCCTTGCAAGCAAACTCGTTCTCTCGCTTGCAAGGCCAACATATTTCCTAGAGCCCTAGAGTCGGCCGAGCAACAACAAATCAATCTTGTTGATGTCGCGACACGAACGACAACGCTTACGTATTGGAAACATTTGCCTACCGAGCGCGCCCAGATTGATTAGTCGGCGGCGGCGCCACATATCAAGCGCCCAAACTGGCGGCCAGCCAGCCTTGGTGAGACTGGCTCGCCAAGCTAGCCTGGCCGGCTGGCTGGGGCTCCCGTTGGCCGCTGGCTAACAAATTATATCATCACGGGCGCTGAGCTTGCGCGAGTGGCGGCCCCGCTGGTGCTCGCACAGCTGCACCGCAGCTGCAGGCCGCTCGCCGCACATTGTCCGCACAGATTGCGGCGCGCGGACAAAAATGGGCGCGAACACCGCTATGCCCCGTAGCAACTCCCTTGGTCTCTAGGGGCGCCGCCACCCTGCACTTATTATGGGACTCCGATTGGTGCGCCCATTGCCGGCCGTTAAAAATCCGCCGCCACCGAGGCTCATGAATTTGGAGGCCGACTAGCCTGGAAAGGTTCAACAAAAGGTGAGGCTCGCAACTTGTTATTAGACTCAATGGAGGCTTCGTTAAAGCATCGCAAGTTTCCTTCTGGTGGCCCAAAATATTGCCCCCGGCTCAGGAAGGAATCGCAACCTTCAAAACTGGACCAACAAAGAGCGGCCCCCTCTTTGGCGCGGCCAAAGCAGATTTCTTTCATTAAATTCCAGCCAAACAAGCGCCTAATCTGAATACAATCTCGCTCGCCGGCTCAGATGGACAGATAAACAAAAAGCCTCGCTATGAGTCCGGTCCTCTCTCTCCTTCCGTCTTGATGCGCCCTTGCGAGTAGAATGGGCTGCTCGTTTGAGGCGGTTGCCCTTTCAATGGAGCCGAACGTGATGTTTTTAAACGAAACGCCCCTCCCTTTAGCCAAGAGGAGGAGGAGGAGGAGCCTGCATCGGTTGGCCGGCGCCATTCCGCCCAGCCGAGCGCGCGTGTTCTCTTATTTGTTATTTGTGCCCCAAGCTCGGTCTCCCCGCACTTCCGGTCGCCCTCCTCGCCGCCCGCCCGCTCTGGACTCTTTGGGTCGGCGGGAGAAGTGGCGCCACCAGGCGAAGGCCAAAGGGCGGCCAACGAGGCATGTGATAATATTGATCCCAAAGCCCGAATCTTATTATCGGCGCGCTTGCAGCTGCAGCAAAATGATTGAGGCGCTTGGCGGCCGGGCAAGGGGGGCCACTTTTGCCCGGCCCCTCCAAACTTGGCCGGCTGCTCGGGCCAAATCGAGCCGAGGATCAGGGCTGACGGGAGCGAGTGGCTCGAATGGAAGCGGCGCCTCGGCTCGCAAGGCTGAATAATCCAATTTGAAGCCGGCCAGCTGAGGAGCGAGGGGCGCAAAAGTCGGGCCAGCTGATTTACTGGCCCCAGGTGCGTCGGCCGCAACGAGCGCACTCATCTCGCCCCTTTGAGGCAGTCAGCTTAACTAAGCTGGCTTGAAAAAAGTAACCTGTTTGCCGGCTACTTGGTTGCGCCCGCGGGCTTGGATTTGGCGCCGACTTGGGTGGAGCGCGCGCAGTTTCCGGTGCCGTTCCCTTCGAGCCGAGGGGGGCGGCTGCGCATGCACACTTGCGGGGCCGCTCTCCTCCCCCCTGCGCCTGCGTCCACTTCCGCGGCTCCTTGGGGCGCAACACTCGCGAGCGCGCCCACTGCCCCTGAGCTCGTTGCGGCCGACGAGGTTAAATCGGAACCGAATTCCTTGAGCCATTTGCTCTTCCCCGGAAGCGGACCTGATCCGGCCTCGAACCTTCCAAGTCGGCTCCAGGGGCGCCAACTGAGAGCGAGCGAGAGAGAGAGTTGGGATTCTTGGAGGGGCGAGTTGCTTAGTGCGAGCGCCAAAGTTGGACGTCATCGAATCATCATCATCAATTCAAGATTTGGCTTCAATTGAAGCGCGAAAAGTAGCGCCACCAAAGACGTCCAAATCTGCGAGCGAGCGAGCGAGCGAGCGGAGAGAAAGTGGAGCCTCCAGGCGAGCAGAGCCAACCTCATCCGGCCAACAGTTCCGCTCGGCCCCATTTGCGTTCGGCTCTCGGCGCCGTTGGCCGGCGCGCAAGGGCAGCCTATCGGGTGGACGAGCGGCGAGAGGCGAGGCAAATTAAATGGACAGGAAACAGGAACATCGGGAGCATCTGGGCAGGAAACAAGCGCAGTAAGGAGAGGAGAGCGGATCGATCGGGCGCAAACTCGACGGGCCCGCCACGGGCAAGGCAACTCTTGCGAGCCCTTTTCAAGGTGCAAGCTCAACTTTGGCCGCCCAATCAAGTTCCTAGCGCGCGCACAAATAGAGCTGTCGAGGCCGAGCGAGATCTCGCTTTGGCGAGAAATTAATCAAGCCGAGAAGTTTGCCCCAGCTTATCCAATCTAAAATAATTGGATTCAGTCTGGTGGCGAAAGTGGGCGCAAATCGGGTTGGCGGCCATCAGCGGGCGAGCAAAGTTGGCAAACTGAGTGTCAAGTTGATCATGAGGATCTGTTAGCTAAAATGATGAGCCTCCTCCTCCTCCTCCTGGCAAAACATTGAGCAAGTTCACTTTCTGCGGCGACCCATTCAAAGGTCGCAAATCGCGCTAGACGGCCGGCCCAAGGCTCGCGGTTGCAGCCAGCCCAGGATCAAGCGAGCTCCTGCAGCTAAGGCGCAATTTGTATTCAAGTCCCAAGCGGCCAGTTTAGGGTCCAGTGCGGCCAAACGCGCGCTCACCATCATTAATCATTATGTTGCCTCCGTTTTAGTTAGGCCGACCCAAGTTGGCCCATTGTTGCTCGGGCGCCAAGTTTTCTATGAGCCGCGCGCAAAACCTTGGTGTCGGCTTGCAAGATTTTCTCTCCTCAAGCTAGAATTTTGAGCCGAGGAGCTGATTGTAACGAGCGCTCAATAGTTGGACAAACCAAACGCGCGCCCCCCACTCCTCAAGTAGATGAAAATTTGTTTACCCACAAAAGCGGGCCACTGCAACAAACTTGCAACCATGAGCTTGCTGCTCCCATTCTTGCTTATTACCACGCTCGCCCTCCATTCAAGCTCGCCCGTTTCCAGTGGAGACGAGCGCGCCCTTGATGGCGACGGCCAAAGGGCCAATCTCTGGCCACCATCTCTCGCTGACAGGCAAGATAATATGCGAGCCGCGGGCGCAGACAGCTCGGCCGGATTGATAAGAGGCTCGGGCGGGACACTCGAGCGCCAGCGTTGCCACCAGAGCCAGAGACACAGCCAGAGCCACGGCCATAGCCGCGTCCAAAGTGGCAGCGGCCGCCTTAGACGCCAATTGAAGCAAGCCGGCTTCCTTCAATTGGCTGACAAGCCCACGAGGCTCGAGGGCGACGACGAGGCGCCGGCCCAAGCCGATGGCTTTCAGCTTGAGAGCGCTCAATGGAGCGAGCGGGCCAATTCGCTAATTGAATCCGCCGGCCCGTCCAAGCGGTCGCGCCCGGCAACGCAAACTGGTGCCGAGAATGAGCAAAACATTGGCCACCAGGATCGCTCGCGACTCCATTTGCGCCATCGTGGAGTGATAAGCGATAAGGGGCCAGCTGAGCCGAGCAACGGCAAATCGTCATGCGAAAACGAGTGCAACTCAACAACTACCCTCCCCAGTCGGTGGCCCATTTGCGCCTCAGACGGCCAACTCTATGGATCCGGCTGCGAGCTCAGGCGCCAGGCTTGCCGTTTAGGTGCGCGCCTAACAAAACGCCCGCTCGCCTTCTGTAAGGGTAAAGCTCGCGATTGGCGGCTTAAAGGTGGGCCCATGGAGGAGGTTCGGGTCGTTGAGCTGAGGCGGCGTTGCAACTTGGTTGAGCTGAACAGGATGAAGTTGGATCTGTTGCGAGAGTTCAACGGAGATGTTGGCTCAATGTTCAGCTACTTTGACGCGAACGGCGACTCGGCCATTGAGGCGCACGAGCTGTGGCCAAGGCAGCAGGGCGCCGATAAGGCAAACGAGTCGAGATTGTACGCTCAATTGTGGGATGAGCACTCGAGTCGGTGTCCGAGCAGGCAGCTTGGTGGCCACAAGAGGTACAGGCCAATGGAGGACAAGCGAAAGTGTTGGTTCTTCCTTGACTTTGCCTTTGAGCCGGCCTTTGAGCCGAACCCTTGCTCGCTGAGCCACCTGATGTTGTTCGATCTGGAGCATCCGAGTCACGAGTTCAGCTTGGAGACCTTTGAGCGCGCTTTTTCGAGGGTTCGAGCCGAGTTTGAGCAACAAGCCTCAAATGTTTCAATGGAGCGCCAACCAATCAGGAGATCAACGCGAGTTCACCTCCGCCTGGCCGACTCAAGGTCGCTCCCCTGCTACTCGCAACCAGCAGCCTCAGCCGACGACCGCGATTCAAGCCAGGAGAGCAACAGGATAGAGGGCGACCATTTGAGCCGAGAGGCCAAGTGCTACTGGACCAGGTACAATCTGAACCTGGCCGGCTTGCAAGACCCGCACGTTTCCATAATTGAGCCGAGCGCACAAACTGGAGCCGGCGATTTAGTGCTCAGCCTGAACGATGCTCAACTTTACTTGAGCGGCCAGTACAGGTGCATTTGCCACTTGAAGAATATTGCAAGGAACTTTGAGCACACCTACACCGTTCAAGTGTCAGGTAAGCCTTGGTAGTGACTTAATTCCACTGTAAAGCCATCTACCCCCTCTAACTGTCCTTGCCCCTCTTGAAATGCCCACAAATCAACCATCCATGCGAAGCTGAGCCTCGCGTTAACGTCAGGCCCAAATTCCAATGGTCTCTGCCTGAATCTCGCGTCCTCTTTGAGTGCCAGTACGATTACATTGACACTGCCTATGATGGAGAGGAGCCGCCCACAAAGAGGGGCCCAAATCAAACAGACACCGGGAATCCCGATGAGAGCGGCCACTTTGGGCTGAAGGTGAAATGGTTGAAGGACAGCAGGGGCTTGATTGTGGATAAAAAGAGCTTTGCCCTGGCAACCAGAGACTCGAATCAAGCCCGGCAAGGCGAGGGTTCGTTTGGGCTAGCGGACGAGGACAGCCTTTATGCTGAAACGGATGATGATGCTGCTGTACAGTTCAGAGAGGGGCCACCGTTGTCGTCCGCGTCCTCTCGTGCCTCGCTCACTATGGCCTCAAGTAGGCTCAGCCTGAAGCGGCTGCAGATCAACGATACAGGAATCTATGGTTGCTGTGTTGAGCTTGGCTCGGCCGCAATTTGGTCCCAAGTTGAGGCCGCAAAACTGGTTGGCCAAGACGAGGCGAAATTGCTTGTTCGCGATGAGCCCATTGGCGGAGGTTCCACTGAGCCGGCGCCCACCCCTTCGAGCAAAACTCATCTATGGGTGTTCCACGACAATGGAATAAGCGTGTACAGGTTACAGGCCGACGACAGCCAAGAGATGGAGTTGGCGCGCGAAATAAACGGACATAGTTTGGTTAGCGGCGAGGTGGATGGAAACTGGAACCAGCTAACCCTATGCGGCGGCTTGAATCCAGAGCAGTTAGTTATTTGCGAGTGGAGCGATAATGCTTTGCATTTAGATGTTGGCCCCGTTGCTTCGCCCAAAAGCAAGAGGTATATTTATGTTGGCCAACCAAACTTGAATCGTGTCATTGTGATGGATGGGCTTGAATTCGAGATAGTTGCCATCATAAACACCGAGCCTCAGCCGAGAAAATTGTTGGCCTACAAGCCAAACAAGGTTCACCTGAGCAAGTGGGTGAGGAGAAGATTGTCGCCGAGGGCGAACGCGGGCTGGCTGTCAGCCATAGGCAGCAAAGCGTATCCATTGAAGGCGACGCCAGAGTCGCAATTGTACTCGATGAAGCCGGAGAGGAGTGGCGGCCACGGCGAGCGGATCGAGCCATCCGAAGACAATAATAGTAATAATAATAGTAGCAGCAGCAGCAGCAGTACCGCCACCACCAACGACAACAAATCAACCACTTGGCAGAGATTGCAATCGCGCCAGACGAGACTCGCCAGCCAGCCAGATCAAGTGCCATCAAAGTTAATACAACATGATATATGGCTGCTGTGCTACGGTCAGCCGCTGGTCGTCAACCCGGCCGGCGACGAGGAGCCCCTTGAAGAGTTTACGAGTGCTGCCTTCTATGGGGCGCGATTTGCGAAAGGACAGGCAGGTAATGCGTCGCGCAGCACTACAAATAGCACTGTAGCAGACCATCCTGACCAGTTTGGCCCAACAGTGCAGCCTTTCGCGCCACGTTTGCCCGCCAGACAGCCCTTCAGCTGGTCAATTTGGCCCCCAAACAAGGAGTCCAGGTTGCGCAATAGAAAGTCTGTGCACATAATCCAATCAACCTTCTTCCCCAAATTGCTCGCGGATCCAACGCTGGCCCATGTGCACGGAGAGGAGAGTGGCCAAACTGAATTCAGCCCGCAAAGTTCGGCTTTCAAAGTAGGAAATAGCTCCACTGTGGCCGATTTCAAAAGGTCGAGCGTGCTCACAACCCATCATGTTTTTTCCGGCCTTCCTGCCGGCCAACGGCTGCCCAGGTATCTGAGCCGCCATCGAGCCCAACAACAGTTTGATCTCATCCAGGAGCTCTACGTTCCCCCGCGGCCCTACTCGCTCGAGGCCAACAGTGGCCACAAGATGCACTCAGCCTTTGTGACCCATTACGACGACACTAGACTGTTCAGGGTTTCAATGGACGAGTACCGTTACGAGCGCGAGATTGATTTACAAAGCTGTGATCCCATCAACCTGATTACAACTGCTCAAGGGTTGCTCGTCGTTCAGTGCAGGGCGCCCATAACGCACAATCTAATCGGCCAGCTCGTCTTGGATCAGCTGACGAGCGCCCGAATCGAGTTTAACGCAAACATTTGCGCCCAAGCGTCCTACCTGTCGCCGGACCATCGCTTTCTGATCAGCGTCTTCACCTCCCCTGCTCCTGAACATGAACGACAAACTGAAACAAACCTGGCCAGCGAGCAGAGGACTGGCGGCAAGCGGCGCCAGTCGATCGTTTACGTGCAAAAAGTTGCCACTGGCGGCCTGAAATTGCAGTACGAAATCAAGACCTCGCTTGAGCTCGTCCACTGTTCCTTCGTTTGGAAGGACGGCTACTATGCGGCCATTTTTGTGTCCGTCAATCGGAAAGAGCAGCAGAGTGAGATACTAAGCCTAAGAATCGCAGACAGCAGACTCGAGCTGATGGCCAGAGTTCCAGGTTTAGTTAGCCAGACGAGACACAAGGAGCAGATGGTTGTGTCACCTGAACTTCAGATGGCCGCGCTAAGCACGAGCCAGGGCACCTTTGTGGTTGATTTGGAGGACAATCGCGTGTCGCAATCATTGCGCCGCCACCAATCTGCGCCGACGCTCCTCTGGGTCCAAGGTTGAGCTAGTTTGTGCGACCAAACAAACTGAGCCGCCGATTGCAATCCTCCATGGAAACTCGAGGCAATTCTACTACTCAATAAACTCCCCCAAATCCTATCCAGACGAGAGTGGCCAAGTCCTTATTTGTTGGTTCGTTTGAGGTTAGCTAGCTAGATAGCAGGTCAATTTGGCGGCGCTCTCATCGCGCAACAGAGTTGGAAACCAGAAGGGAGAGAAAAGCATTGACTCGTATAGTTGGCAATCTGTCGTTCGCCATTGGATGACGTGAATTTCGTACAATCTAAATAACAGTATGAAACCAACCGGCAGCCAAGGAGATTGCGAGAGCGAGATAGACTTCTTGGCCAGACTTTGCGCCAGAGCAAAGTCTCAAATCCGCTGTTGGCTGAGTTAGCCGGGCCGAGACTAGACTAGACTAGACTAGACTAGACCTGTAACCTTTTAGCATGCAACTCGTTTGCCAGTGGGCACGTCTCCTACTTTTCCGCCTCCAACTGAAACTCCGGCGCCGCTCGAGGCCACCCGAGGAGCTGGCAGGCGAGTTATCGTCTTTGGACTTGGCGCCAGCTCAAGCGCACAAAACCTTGCCGGGCCAATTTTTGAATGGCGCTCGCTTGGATTGCTTCGAGCCTTCAATGTTGCACGATAAGGAAAACCGGAATCACTTGCGCACCTCGGCGAGCTCGTCGTCTCATTGGACGCCCGGCAGCGCTCTAGACTGCTTGCACGTTCCAATCTTGTGGCTTTGCGAGAGGGTTCCAGGTTCAAACAAACCTGAAATTGGACTTTGATTTTGATTGAGCCTTGGACAAACTCGATTGTGCCAGGTGAGGGAACAATAACTTGCTCTTGGTGTTTGGTTAGTGAGTTGAGTGATCTGTTGCAGCATTTTGATGGAAACTAATCGCAAATTGAGTCGGTTGGTTGCATAACGAGTCCCATCAAGGCAACCAGCCCGCAAGACGCAAGCTATATCACGACTCGCATTCAAGCAGACTTTGCGAGGTCCTCCCAAGTGGAAGTTTGCAGATTATAGTGGCCAGATTGTCCACTAGCTCGAAGCTAGAGTCCAAGCAGGAGCGGTGTCGCGTGGGGCCGAGCCTCTTCCATTGCACGCAAGCCCAACCAGATTGGCGACCTTGAGAGGCGAAGACGAGAGATCGCGCATAGGATCATGGACAGAGTCAAGCGCCAGCAGCTGATGCTCGCTAGTCTGGCGCTGGTTTTCCTCACCTCAGGTAGGTTGACTGGGCGATTGAGCTCGAGGCCACCGGGAAGAGTGCATAGGCGCGCTTCCAGTGCGAGGGCCAGGAGAAAGCATGCTCACGAAATCCTAATCTCGCCCTCTCGAAATCATCAGCATCCGTGAGCTGCGACAGACAGGCCGCTGGACGCCGGATTGCGGATGCCAGCGGCAACGAGGGCTTCAAGTCGCCATGCGGCAGCTCCGAGCAAGTTGCCCATCGGGTAGGCAGATGTCTGGAGCCCATCTTTGAGCTTGTGGAGGGCAAATTTGGGGAGCCAAAGAACGACGACGATTTAATTCAAAACTGCAACCGCTTCAATGCAACAGAACGTTGCATTAGAATCATCTCAAAGGATTGTTTGACCGGAGTTCACAAGACAACAGTTAGCGCGGTAGGTTTGCCTTAGATGGATTCAACATTCTCAAAGAGGCCCTGAATAACAACTATGTTCCAATTTTCAGGTGGCCTCAGCGACGAGAAGATTTCGCGTTGCCGAGTGCAAGACGCCCGCCAGCCGAGCGAGATACGTTGATCCGCTGAAATGTGCAATAAAGGTGAGTGGATCTGTTTGCTTGTTCTCGAGAGTGGCCAGTCAGAGGCGAGTGGTGCCAATGCTAACTTTCGCCCTAAACACTCAGAACGGAGCCGAGATGGCAGCTCTATACAGGAGTTACACTGGCATTGAGCAAGCTGTGAGAGATTTGCAAGGTGCGGCGCCCGAGGAGAAGCTAGTCAAGAGTTGTTGCGTCCTGAATGCGCTCGACAAGGAGATTGAGAGTTTGTTCAATCGCGAGTGCCCAAAGTCGACCCCACTAGTGCTTGGAATTGTGCACGCCATGACGGACGACGCGCGAAACACACTGTGCATAAACCCAAAGTGCCAGCACGCCTTGGATCGGGTATCTCGCGGCGCCAGGTACAAGCCGCCGCAAAACTTCATTGAGCCTGTGATGCAGATTCTCTTTGCCCTTAGCGCCGACTAGTGCGCCTTCCCTCCCCCTTCGCGCAGAGGACACTGCGCCACCGCCGGCCAGTGGAACTCGAGAACAGTGCAACTTGGAGCGCACTAGTCCAGTCTTTGACCCGAAAGTTCGCTTAGTGAATGTAAACAAACAACAGAGATCAATAAACTGACTACTCAGGCTGAATTTGCAAGGCCGAAGCAAAGTCCGCAAGACGATGACGTCAATCTGTTGAGTTGAAGCTGCCGTATCTAGAAACTAACCTGCTGCTCGCTTATTGCGCCCCCTCTTGCGCTTGCTGGTTGGCCAGGAAGTCGCCTCCTCGGGGTTGCTGATCTCGCGCGCTTATTATGTTGCAGTGTGGCCGCCAAGTCGCACTGCCAAGGTGGGTTTGTCGGCGTGAGAGTTCACGTGCCAACTTGGCTCCACCCCCAGCAGTTTGCGGGGGCCCATATCAATGGGCTGGCGGAGCGGAAGCTACTTGGAACCAAGTGTTGCCTGGTTCAAGCAAAGCTCGCTCATGTTCTGCTTCAAATTTGCCACTGAGCCAGCTGAATGGGACAGAATCGAGAGTGAGGCGCTGCATTCGAAGGGATCCCGTCCGGAGCTGGGCGCAGGCGAAGGAGGGGAGGGCTGGCGCGTGAGCTTGGCGGCCACCCGCTTAGTGCCAGAAATGTTACTTAATATTCAGTTCAACCTTGAACCAACCGACCCATCCGAGAGGCGGCTGCTGACAAGCAGGCGCAGATTGGGGGCTTGCCGAGTGGTGGGCGGGAGCATCGCGATTGGAGACTTCTCATGCAGGCGAACAGGCTAACCGCTCGGCCAAGGTTGGCTCTCGAACCGAAAGAAGGCTCTCGCGATCAAGTTATCCGTCGCCGGCGACAGGTGGGAGCGAGAGAGCCGGTTGGAGCCAGCGTGGTCCTTATCTCTCTCTCTCTCTCCAGCGCTCTTACCTCTTCCCCGTCTGCTCCTGTCCCTTCCAAGTTCCCAGTTCTATTGGAGCTCCTTGGCTCTCTCTCTCTCTCTCTCCTCGCTTTCCCTGGTTCAAAGTTCCTTATCGGCTCGCTCGCTTAGTGGTTCTTGCTCGCCATCATTTGCGCTCCATTATTGTTTACAACAAATTGGTGCGCCAAAGTGAGCCCAGTGATTCGCCCTGAGACTAGAGCCAGTTCGTGCTTACCTTGTCGCGGTTATCTCCATCTCGAGCTGGCTGATTACGCGGACGAGAGAGGAGGCTAATATTTAAGAGCTGCATTCGTCCCTCCTGAGCCTCAATCAGTATCCTGAGCGCACAGGTGACGAGATCAACTGATACTCAGTAACAAGCAAATAATTTATTATACTCTAACAGGCTTCCTCGCTCGAGCTAACCCAGTTTTCAGCCTTAAAATGTTCATAAAACAAACAGGTAATTATATAAACGAGCAACGCTTGCTTGCATCTTACATTAGAATTGAATACTAAAGCTTCAATCTCAACTTAAACTCCCTAGGCTCTGTTTTAGCTCTCGCGTTTGCGCTCATTTTGTCGTGCACTCTTGCGCAAGAGTCGCGCCAAAATCCAGGCGGAAAGAAGCAACAGTCTCAGGTGGCCGGAACTAAGCAACGCGGCAACGACACCTGCGGCTCATCGGATGATCTCGCGCTGAAGGTTGAGGTTTGCGCAAAACCTTTGATGGACATTCTCGAGGGAAAAGTGGAAAAGTATCCCCAGAATGACAACGACCTCTTGCTTCTCTGCAACTCGGTTTGTATCGCAACTGAATGTCTCTCTTTGCAGGCGCAAAAGCTCGATCTAACCAAAACTCCGCCAACAGTTCCTTCAGTCGGAAAGGTGCATTCGAGATTTGGGCAGGAGATGCGCAAAGGGCGTTCAGAAGACAATTATTTCCACGCTGGCCAACTCGGTTCAGCGAGCCAGAAAGCGAGAGTGCATCAAACCGAAGTATCCAGGCATCTTGAAGACTACTACATGTATTGAGAAGCACCAAGATTTGGTGCAAAATTTGATCTCGAATGCAACTCGCCATCTCGATGTTGTTGAACATCAAATGAAAAATTTGGATAGGAAAACAACCGCAGTTTGTTGTATGGTGCATGATGTCGAGAATGAAATCGGAGTTCTGCTAAAGCCGAGATGTCCCGAGGGAAGCGCGTTTGCAATCAGACTTTACAGGGCTGTTTTGGAGGATGTTCTGGAGCTGATTTGTCGGTCACCGAAGTGCGAGGATACGTTCAAAGGCTACAAGATACCGAGGACAAACATTGATGGAGGGATCGTGGCAATCCTATTGAGGGTTGTGTTCAGCTTAGGCTGAGTTGTCGCCACTGTGGCACTCTGTATATACAAGCCAAAATTTTGTATAAAAATATGAACAAATCAGTGGCCCGATCATTCGGAGCAACGGCAACAGGTAAATCAAGCTCAGATTGCTTAATGCAAAATTAGTGCTCAGATTTATAAGCTAAGATAAACTTCGCCTCAGATGTCAGCAGGGCTCCATGGAATCTACGCGTGAGATTCAAGGCCCGCTATCGGGTTGATCAGGAATTAGAGATAGTCTCCTAGCACTGAACTGATCCCAGCGAATCGTGTTGAGCTTACTCGAGGGTGTGAAAGGTTCAATAAAGTCACCCTCAAGTCGTATTGTGGACTGAGTTGATCCTCAATTCCGAGCTCTGACCCTCAAGCGAAATGGGTGGCTACGCTCTCCTCGCTTTGGCCCTATCGACCATCCTTGTCTCGGTCCATTCTTCAATTTTGCCCTGCGTTGCCGACTCGAGCTCTCACTTCGAGCATATTCGCCTGAAAGCTCCCGCACGTGAGATCCAAGAGCCGCTTAGGGTAAAATTGTCAAGAGTAAAGAACGCTAGGCAAGGAAATCACAGGATTTCCCATCTATATTCAAGCTCGCGCAACAGGCCTCCAGCCGCCATTGGAGTCTCAAAACTTGAGAACGATTCTAGGGCTATTGTGCCGCTTGAGAATTACTTGAACACGCAGTATTATGGAGAAATCGGACTTGGAACACCAGCACAAACGTTCAAGGTCGTATTCAACTCTGGATCCTCCCACTTTTGGGTGCCCTCGAAGGGATGCACGAACAAGGCTTGTGCTGACCACAACACCTACGACAGCCAAGCTTCGTCCAGTCATGTAAACAATGGCACCGACTTTGAGATTCAATACGGGCGGTCGGCGGCAAAGGGCTACCTGAGCCAGGACACGCTTACTGTTGCTGGGATGTCAATCAAAGGTCAGCTCTTCGGCGAGGCCACGCAGGTGCCTGACAGCGTGTTCGAGTATGCGAAATTCGATGGTTTTCTAGGTTTGGGTCTTGCAAATATGGGCACAGAAGAGTTTCCAACGCCGATTGAAAACATGATCAAGCAAAGGCTACTACAAAAGCCCATTATCTCCTTCTATCTCAACCGCAACCAAACGGACTCTGCGGGCGGTGAGGTGGTCTTTGGCGCAATCGACCAAAAGCGCATAAGCGGCGACCTAAACTACTTTCCCGTGACGAAGGACGACTCGTGGACGCTCAAGATGGACAACTTGAAGGTGAGGATGGAGAAGGGCGACGAGGCGTCAGAAGTTCTGGTTGGTTGTGCGGGAGGTTGCCAGGTTGTTGTGGACACAAGTTTTCCCTTAGTCGGCGGCCCAATAAGAGAGGTGAGAAGGATCAACAAGGACCTTGGCTTCATAGAGACCGCTCAGGGAATGTTTCAATATCCCTCGTGCGATCTCAGCCTCCTACCTGAGCTCGTGTTCTACTTCGGCCGCAAACCTTTCCTCCTTGAACCGGGACAGTACGTGTTCAAGCTGACCCAAGACGACAACTCCTTCTGCTACTCGAGCTTGATTGGCCTTCGCTTTTCCGCAACCCCAATGTGGATGTTGGGTGACACTTTTATCGGCTCCTATTACACTGTTCTCGATTACGAGCAAAAGAGGGTTGGTTTTGCTGAAGCTAAGAATTAAACTATTCACGGCTATCTCAGCTGTCGCGGCTGTTGAATGCTCGTCCAAATAGTCTCTTTTAAAGTGATTTTTCGTGATGTAGCTGGCAGTTCTACAGTGTTTTGTCTCTGAATCGGCGGTCGACTGGCCTCAGAGGGCGCGCGAAAGTAAAAGCTATCTGCTCGCACCACAGGTGGCGCGTCGGCCTCACTTGCAGGGCCCCGTTGGCGCATGTCAACAGCTCGTCGAGCGGTTACATCTCGTTAGGGACAAGATACGTTGGCTTTGGAGAGGTGGATTCATTGAATCGTCGGGCTTAGAGTGAAACATTGGGGTCGAGTTGGGGTCGAGCGTGCGATTGGACGGAGAAGGAGAAGGAGAAGGAGAGAGGGAGGCCATTAATGTGTTGGCCTGTCGCCTACAAGCGCGCACACAGACGACAAGTGCGAGGCTGATGTGAGAGCTGCAAGGGTCCAGCTTGTTTCAGGTGGCTCTCGTCAATTGAAGCACTGACAACGTGATGAGAGCAGACGGCTTGCTGTTGGCGCCTGAGTGAGTCGATCCGAAGCTCGATGAGGCGGATGCATTTGGGGGCGAACGAGTTGATCGTTAGAAAATTAACAAGTCATTCTTTGGCAACTCGAAAAGTGGCGCGCAAGGTGCAGTGAGCTCGAGGCGGCTGCTGGACTCTGGCACTAATTGCAGCCCATGCGCCTGGCGCCAGCGCCGCCCTGTCGGCCTAAAGTCGGAAGGGAAAACTTTTACTCAAGCGCCAACAAAGCGGCGCCAGCTCAAGCTTTTGGGGCGAAAATAAGTCCACAGTTGCGATTGTTTCAGCAAAACAAAGCCGCGCCGAGTTGGCACCAAAGTGGGAGCGACTGTTTCAGTTGGTTGATCACTCAAGCAGCAAGTGAACGATTTGGAGGCCTCCTGCGAGCTGATTTGCGTCAGCCCGACGACAGCAACAACAAGGAGAGGAATTGAAGCGGAAGCAAGTGGCCAAATATGAGGAGCAAAAAGGGACTCAAACAACTGGCGCCCCAAGTGCTAATTCTCTTAACCTGCATTCAATCAGGCGGCAGCTTGCCAATCAAGTTGCCGCTCAAGCTGGCAACCCTCGCCGCTCCAATTGGAACACAAACAGCCCCCCATCAGTTGAGCTGGGCGCCGGAAGTTGGAGACCCGGCGCGCTCGTGGCGGGCTCGTGGGGTTCAGGCGGCGCAAGAGGCAGACGTTGGTTTGTACGGGAGCGAGCAGGATAGCGAGATTGAAATTGGCAACGAATTCTACATTTACACGCCCAAGGTGGAGGAGCTGGCGGCGGCAAGCGCGCCAAGCAGCCCCTTCCCGTGGAACTGGTCGCGGCCAAGGGAGCCAGAGCAGGTTAGTGGGCCCAACGGGGCGCCAATAATGGGACTAAACGCGGCCGGCGCAAACCAGAGCGAGCGGTTGGAGCGCAAACAAGCGGGCGGCCAACCAGAGATGGCGGCCCAGGGAAAGTCTGGCGGCCGGCTGAGCGAGCAGCCGCCGCCGCTTAAGTTCGGGGCGCAAAAAGGCCAACCAGGTAGCGAGCACAAGCCGAGCCTCCGCCAGCACCCATTCTGCATTGGCCACAAGGATTTGGAGTCCACCTTCAACTGGCTTTGCCAGGGATATCAGCTCAATAGGGTACCTGTGGACTTGAGCCCAAAACCAATATGCTTGTGAGTATTTGTTCCCTTGGCGCGCTTAGTGGGAGGATCAGCGGCTGAGCTGAGGCCATCAGTTTGCTCATTCTTGTCGCGTGTTTCCAAAGCGAGAGGACTCGTCCAGCATCCTCAAGTGAGCTCCCTCCACCTGCTCGCGAATCCTGAGGGGCCCAATTTTGGGGACAGCCAGGCGGGCGGCTTTGCGGGCCAGCGCATGGGGTGGCTCGAGCGGCGCGCAATCTCGGGCCACTCTGACGCTGGAAAGCCTCTCTTTCTCTCTCCAGCCAACTCGCTTGTTTGCCGGGCGGCTTCAAATTTCAGCCCGGTCAAGTGTAGCAAGCTTGCCACTCGAGCAACTCTTGCAGGGCGCCACCGTTGCGCCAGCTGAGGTTGCGTTCAATTAGCTCGCTTGTATTTGTCGCATACTCCCAGCTGAGATGGCAGCACCTAAGCTTGCGCGTCCAACGGCAAAATGCGCACCCATTTTTAACGCGTAGCACATCTCGTCGCAACCCTCTCACCTACGAGGAAACCTTAGCCTTCGGAAGCGCGTCTACGCAACCCTAAGGGTTTGTAAACACCGAGTTCCGTTTTTGCTAAAGTCGCGCCCGAATCTGTCGCTTGTGTGGCGAGAAAAGACATCAAATGCGTGCAGCTGACCGTCACGTGAATGACCGCTTGTGGCTAGTTTAATCCGGCAAGGATCGCCAGCCGCTTGAAAGAGGTCATTCGAGGTTCAAGGGCGCTCGGGGCGCAAACTGAGGCTCACACTAAACAGGCTGGCCAAATGCAAACGGCCGGCCGCAAGCTGCGCCAACAGAGCTCTCACTGAAAATTGCAGCTTGCATGTCGAGTGACTAGTTGCTATTGCAGTCCAGATTCACACAACCTGACGGCCTCAGCTGAGGGAGGGGAAATACTGCTGCTTAGTGCGATGGTTTCGGTCGCTGCTCGGCTGGAATACCTGGGCGCTTGTTGAATTGGACTTGGCTTGGCAAACGCCGGAGTTGACGCTCGTCGGGCGAGAGCTTGAAGTCGCCCAACGACAAAAATGAACACTGCATTCAGTCCCCCATTTCAGGGCAAAACTACCCATTTCAGAGGGGTCATTGCGCTATGGGTCGCCCAGAGTGTCGATCTGGCGCTCGCCTACCTGCACGCCCAGCAGTGGGCGGCGGCGAGCGGAATTTGCGCGCCAGAGCCAAGCTCCTGGGTGGCTTCAGACAAACGTCATAGCAGCGCCTTCCTTTCCATTGATCCTCCTCAAACTCGGCCAGGCTCCAATTATATCAATCGGAGGGGCCAAAAATGGAGCCAAATTTTTGGGCTCCAGCAGAGGATCGGGCCAGCTGAAGCATGATGAGAGCGAGAGTGGGGCCATTTGACCGCCTTCTCGCCTCCATTGAATCGTGTTCAATCAACTCGGCTTGACTGGCCGGAATGGCGGCGGCGACAAATAACTTAATGATGTTACATTTGAACAAATAGAACCGGCTGGAGTCTGCGAGGCCTCATTAGAGCCATCCTCGTTTGGCGCCGGCTCTCGGTGCTGCGAGAGCGGCGGCTTGCCCCTCGAAAGGTCACCACCAGAGGCCGGCGCCGGCGGGACAGGGCGGCCCGTCCTCGCCCTATAAGGCGCGCCCGCCCGCCCGCCAAAGGGGCCGTCGCCGCCAGAGTGGAGTGGCCGCGTTGAGGGGTTTAGGTTTGGAATTGTTATCATGTTGCCGCCGCAAACTCCATGCCGAGAGGCTCATTCGAAATTGAATCAAGCCGAGCAAGAGTTTGGAGTCGCAGCGAGAGTCCTGAAGTCGGAGGCGAGGACAGGTCGCTCAAATGGCCTTTGGTTTAGGCGCCTTTGGTTTCTCCCAAATGGTGGCGGGAGGCCGCCAGCGTGAGCCTATTAGTTTGTTGCAGTCCCAACGAGCTTGCAGGGCCGCGAGGGCGAGCAGAGGAGCCAGAGAGGGTTGGCGCTGCGAGGCACATTCATTGAGCGCGCTGCCGGATCGCCGGTCGGCCTGCACCTAGCGCCGTTCGCGCACTCGGCTCGCTCGAGTGGTCGAGCGGCCGCTCAGTTGGAGTTGGACGCGCGCACTTCCGCAGAACAGGTGGGCAAAGGCAGCTGCTGCCGACTGCTCGGCGTTGATGACGGATGGCGCCAATCAAGTTGACTCGCGAACAGAAATCAAACCAACTCTCGTGCCGTCGGACTCCATTGGCCAAATAGCATTGGCGCTGGCCCTTCAATGCGCGCGATATATCGTCGTCGTCGTCGTCCTTCTTTGAGTATTAGTCGTCGTTCTAACACGATGAACAAAGTCTCTAAACATGTTATTAGCTCGCCCTTCCGGCGCAAGTTTCGCCCCTCACACGCGGTGATGGTTGGCCAGCTTGTTGCTAGGAATTGAACAAATCGATTCCGTCCACTTGCCCATTGGAGCGCTCGCGCCGCAAGCCGCCGAGAACAAGCGCAAAGAATGGGATCAATAACAGTCGCGCTTGTTATTGGTCCCATTGGACTTCCTGCCGCAAATTGACCCAACTAGACCCGAGGGAGCCCGTTGACTGACCGAGATCTTTTGCGGGCCACAATTGTGGGGCCCTCAGATGTTTTTGCCATTGCCGCTGCCACCGCCGCTGCTGCTGCTGCTGCTGGCAGAGTTTATAAATGGCGGTCGCGAGCCAGCAGCAGGCTCTGTCATTCAATGGAGGCGCTAAAAGATTGGCTCGGACATGCTGCTGCCGCAACTCAGCCAGTTGGCCCCCAAACTCTCGTCCGGCTGGCCAACTTGCTGTCTCGGCGAGGCCAATCTAGAGGGGCGAGCACATTTCAATGCCAGAGTGGCGATCCATCAGTTAGCTGAGTTGCCCTTTTTCTGGTTTGCCCCTTTGTGTGCGCGAGATAACTTGCTCAGACTGGAAGCGAGGCCGCCATCAATAAATAAGATCTCCCCTTTGCTGATCGGAGGCGAGATTTCGGCTGATTTGCAGCTCCACTGGGGATCAGAGCGGCCGCCAGCGAGCCCAAGCAAAGGCGATCTCTCTCTCTCTCTCTCTCTCACTCGAGTCGATCCGTCGGCGTCCCTCAAACCCCAAAGCTCTGGGCGACCCGTAGGCCAACTTTTCGGCAGAGCGTAAACCTTCACACCTGGCTGCATCCCGCCGGTCTTCTTCCATTGTGGGCCGAGCAGACGGGCGAGCGGTCGGGTTTAAACAGCCGGCGATGGAAAGAGCCACCCTGAGGCCGCTCCAATGCTGCCGCCCTCCGCGCTCTAGCGACACGCTGACGACAAGCTAAATGACGCAAACCTCCTCCCCCTTCGCTCGCCCAAACCCGGCAACAACCCGAAAACAAAGGCGCCTCTCAAATACGGGAATCGAAACTCTGACGAGAAACTCGTTACCAAATTACAAAGAGACTCTCAGGGATTTGTGAGTATTTGGGCATCAAACTTGAATGGCCTGCCAATGGAAGTGATTAATTGGCTAACTGTATCCTTCCTTCCCCTGCAAACCAACCAACCAACAACAGCTCGCTCGAGAATGCACCAAAGCTGCTGGCCATCGAGGCCTCAACCTTCGCCGAGCTGGCCAGGTTACGGGTCATGTGAGTTGCACTCCCCCCCCCAAAGTTTGGCGCCAAAACTTTGCTCGAATCCACTAACTGGCCCACTCGCCCAAAGAGCAGATACATTTTTCAGGCGCCAAAGTTGGTCTCCTTCGACTGTAAGTTTGCCGCAAGCTGAGCCATATCCTTGCAGCCCAAATACCTAACCTTCCTCTTCCCTGCCAGTTGCAGTGACTGGTTCGCATCCGGACCTAACGATAGTGTAAGTAGCGAGCTGGCGCGATAAGCCGCCCGGCCATCCCTCAGGCGCAGCTGTTTGCCCGCCGACGCCGCCGCCACCACCGGAACACCGCCGACTAGATAACGAGCCGCTGCCCCCTCTGACCGGCCATTCATAGCTCAAGTAAAGCGCCAAAATATCGCTCTCAAAACAGAGTTGCGTCCCGAGGCTAACGGTTGGAAAATTTGGCTCCTCCAGCCTCTTGGGCCAGCAAACGGCTCCTTAATTGCTCAATCCTTCCTCCTTGCGCCAGCAAACGAGCTTGTTGGTGAATGGGAGGAGGAGGAGAAGCGGAAGATACGGCTACTTAGCATCTCAATGCCGCGCGCTGCAGCCGAGCGTTGCTAGCTTTGGCTTCTAGAGCTAGAGCTCGAGCTGGAGGCTAGCGCTGTGGGGTCTTTTGTGGCACAGCAATTTGGCTGACTTTGCTCGACACATCCGCGCGCGCAAATTATTCAAATCCAAGCCCAAAACCACAAACCGCTGACAGTCCGTCCTCACTCTCTCGCTCTCGTGATCTAATTTGACGAGAAGGCGACCTGTCCAAACCCGCTTAGCCGTCCGCCCAACGAAGCCGGCTTACGCCCGCCAGACTTCTCCCTCTACCCCCACCACTGCCCCACCCCCACTCGCTTGACACCCGAGAGCCCATAAGCTAACTGCTGCGCTTTGGAGGAAACCTAATCGATCAACTCGGCCTACATGCAAACCTCAATCAGACATCTGTCTCTCTCTCTCTCGCCCCCCCCCCACCTCGCCCAAAACTCAAACGCCACCAGCCGCATTCAGCAGACTGGATTGCGACGCTGGCCAGACTTTAGCTTGTTCAGGCAGGAGAGGATTCTCACTAGCGTGTAAGTGTGCTGCCACCTCAAAACCCTCCATCCTGGCCCGCGCAATTCTAACTCTCATGCTCTCCATCAAATTTGCGCGAGTAGCGACCTGGATAACAACAAGATTGCAACCTTTGGATCAAAGCCGATCAATATCCGCACTGAGCTCCTGTAAGTGCTAATAACTTGGGGCTGCTGCAAGATAGATCCACCGATCTCATGCTAATAATTCAACCCTCGATAGGAATTTAGAATTCAACCAAATAAGCTCCATCGAGGAGTTCACCTTCAACGGGTCGGAAATTGGAGTTCTGTAAGATAATTCTTCCTAGTCTCTCGTTCCTTCTCCTCTTCCTCCTTCTCGTTTCAATGGATCCCATGGAAGAACCTTGTTTTTCGCTTCTTTATCCCTCCTAACCTTGATCCATCTTCAGGTCACTAAGCGGAAACAGGCAGCTCAAATTTATACATCCAAATGCCTTTGCGAACCTGAAAAACCTGATAAAATTGTGAGTGTGATCACTGAGCAGCTTAAGCTCTAGGCGCCTAAACATTAGTCTATCAAGAGCTAATCTGGATCTTTGAATTTACAAAACAGGGATCTGTCGGCCACAAGCGTCATCCAGTTGCCCTCAGTTGGCCTCCACCAACTTAGAACGCTCATAATACGCGATACCTATACTCTGAAAAGGATTCCATCCATATATGTGTTTCCAATGCTCGAGGTGGCTCACTTGACTTACGCCTACCATTGTTGCTCATTTCGTTACCCTCAAACCCACGATCCGTCTGCCTACGAGGAGCACTTGAGGCTCCAGGAAGAAATCAACGCTCTGTGCGCAAATCGAAGAGATCAGGACTCGGCCACCAACGGCAAGAGGGTGGCGTCCAGCGATGAGCCAACCGAAAAGCCGCTCCACCATCTTCAACAACAACCACCAAGTAATCCTCAAAACTCCGACTTCGAGGGCTACTTCGAAGAACCGAGCGCCTCCATGCAGACGAACAATGGAACAAATGTGAAGAGTCAGCCGTCCGGCAATGACACTTCGTTTGACCAACATTCGTCTTCAATACCATCAGCTGAATCTGGCGATCGACCACTCGAAAGCAAGATAGCGTATGAGGGCAACAAGAGTTCTGGCGAGACCAAACCCAATCTGAAGAAACTCTGGCTATTGCACAACATCGAGTGCGGCGAGCTTGCCATCAAGAATAGCGCCTACCAAAACATCTCCTGCACCCCAGAGCCGGATGCCTTCAATCCCTGCGAGGACATCATGGGCTACCCTGTGCTCAGAGTCGCGGTTTGGTTTGTCGTCGCGGCATCGGTGTTTGGAAATTTGTCTGTGATTCTGGTGCTCATGGGCGTGTTTAGGCGCCTCTCTGTTCCAAAGTTCCTCCAGCTAAACCTGGCCATTGGAGACCTGTTTATGGGCGTCTACCTGGCCATGTTGGCTTTTGCTGATCTCACAACGGTGGGCACTTATTTCAATTACGCCATCGACTGGCAGCATGGGCCAGGCTGCAAGATAGCTGGTGCCGCAAGTCTATTCGCCAGCCAGCTATCAATATTCACCCTGAGCGTGATAACCTTCGAACGCTATTACACTATCACCTATTCCATCGATTTGAACATGCGTCTACAACTTTGCTGGGCAGCAAGGATAATGATATTTGGTTGGCTCTTCGCTTTTGCCTCCGCAATGATGCCAATTTTTGCGAACGTAAACTCCTACAGCAAAACCAGTATTTGCTTACCAATGCGAACAAGCTACACGTCCGATTGGCTTTTCATCCTGATCTTGCTCATTATAGACTCTTGCGCCTTTGTTATTATATTTGCTTGTTATTTGAAGATGTACCTGTTAATCATCAGACAAAAGACTGAGGCAACTGCAAAGGAGCGGACAGTTGCAATGCGAATGGCATTGCTCGTTTTCACGGACTTCGCTTGTTGGGCTCCAATCATCTTCTTTGGCACAACTGCCCTGTTTGGCCAGCCGCTCATAAGCGTCACAAACTCAAAGATTTTAATTGTCTTTTTCTATCCACTAAACTCAATGGCAAATCCCTTTCTCTATGTCATCTCAACGCGCCAATACAAGCGAGATCTAGACTATCTGGCTGCCAGATACCAATTGTGGCGCAAAAATTTGTTCAGAGGGCCGAGCGGTAGTTTCAACAGTAACAATGTGTACGCAATTGGTCAGCACCAAGGCAGCTTGAACGTGCACCTGGGCGCTGTGGCAGCGCTCACGAGCGCTGCAGGCCACTTACGCCGCACCAATCTCGCCGATGGATGCGCTTCAACAGATAACCAGCGACAAGCTATAAATTTACATGAACAAAGGGTTGTTTGTACTAAATCTCACCAGGGCAGGTACATAATCAGGCACCAAATTTTGGGTGATCAACGCACCCTCTGTAGTACAACTAAGTTCAGAACGCACCTAAGCCTCAAACAAACAGATCCAGAATTGCCAACCCAGAAGCCGAACGAGAACGAGCCTGATCCAGCCAAGGAAAAATATGGAACTGTTAATCTATCTGAAACATGCTCCTCCGATCAATACAACGAATTGGTGCTTGCTGAACCTATTATCGCGTTGAACAGACCAGATGGCGATGCACTCTTGGAAAATCAGAGCGGTGTTGGAGGCAGCGCTAGTCTGAAACGAATCACTGGATGCTCAAAAGTTGCCAGCCCTCAAAAGCGAAAGTGCGGTGACAACTTTCTAGCAGATTGTTGTAACAAATGTTGTAAGTGTTGCTCAACCCTCGGCTGCTCGCAAGAGCCATTGGATAGCAAAGGCGATGTCAGGATCAAACCTGTTTCGCCAAAAGAAAGTCTAGTGTTGAGGAAAACCTTGGCCTCAGATTTGAAGTCCGTGACCCTGGTCACCGCACTGCAAGTCAGCAATGTTAAGGAAGCAGAGCGGTCCAAATCGGCAGGGTGCAGATGCTCTTGCATTGCAGTGGACGATGTATTTAGGGATTCAGTTAGAGGAATCAGGCAACCTGGTAGCCCAAACTGTGTGCCTCACAGTATAGAGGCTAGTGTTGGCGGAGTAGACATACTAGGCAATATCTCCTTTACCGAACCAACCTCCTCCCACAGTCCTGTCTCGTCGCCACAAAGTAGCCAACCCGACAATGTGCTGGCGCAAGTAGGGGCTCAAGAACATGGCAATGCGGCCCCGCTCAGATTGTGCCACCATCATCGGGAGCATCATTGCCGAGAGGGGCAAGTTAAAAACCATCGACATGTCCAGTGTCGCAGCAGCCAGGGTTGCTCCTGCGAAGATAGCCAACAAAACCCTAATCTAACTTCATCGGCACACCTCGGCGCCCTAAGCTACTCAAATCGGCACGTTTGCCACCACAAGCATAGGCACCATAGGGCCCATCGTCATTTTCATGAGCATAGTCACGAGCGGAATGGACGAGCAAGCTCGAATGGGGACACTTCGCGCAAATCTTCATCCCAGGCTGCTGAGGTTTGCTCTGCTGAAAAGTGCCTTCCTGAGGGCGAAGCCCAGGTTGAAATTGGAAACGGCTTGAACCCAGAAACAGGTGACAAGTTGAGAGAAGTGCCGAGTAAGCAAAAAGCGCTTGAATCAATCCTGAAACCGGCCAATGAGAAGACACGAAATTTAGGGAGGCGACCACTAGCACGAGGCCACTCATTCCAACACAACACTCCACCTGGGAGTAAAAACAACGAATACTCGCAATCTAGTTGCAAAGAGAGAGGAAAGAAACGAGTCTCCATTTTGGAGCATTATTCCGGCTAAATTTGATCAAGATAACCGAAGCCTTGGGCTCGCTGATGGCGGCTGATTGTTTGCCATTCATGATGATGATCGGATGTAATTTAGTCTGCGACCGATAAGTAAACACTGTGATTTAGCGCAACCTTATCAGGACCAAAGCAGCGACAATTTCTAGTTACCTGTTGATTGCTAGCCATTTAAAGCCAACGATTTGGCCAGATTTTTACCAAAATTAAAATCCACCGAGCTCATCCCAGCCATTTCGTTTGCTGCAAGAATATGCGTCACATTGTATTCAAACTGATCCTTATTCTCATTCTAAACTCAGGCGCCTGCCTTTTCGGCCAACAACAAACTGAGCATGAAAATCGTTTCCTCGGGAGTTCTATGTCGACCTTCTCCATCATAGGTGTGGTTGAGAGGTACGAAAAGGGTCAGTTCAAAAGGAGCACGCGCTCCCATGAACGCTTCTCGCAAGCGGAAAGGCGAGCAATTTTACAGGTAACAAGTGGTAGCTCAGCGACGAATGGTGACTCCGATTGGTCAAGTAGGCTTAGAGTTGAGCCAGATTCTTATTATTACGATGCTAACTCGAACATTTGGCTCAAAAAATCTGGAAGCCAGTGTTCCGAGTCGAGCCAAGAGTCACTGGAGGCAAGTTTGTTTGGCGATGGATTGGTGAGTCCAGTGAAGTTACTTTCGGATAGATTGAATTACACTCTCAATGAGAGCCACTTTGTTGGGCTTGCAAAGCTGCTAGTTTATATTGAAAAGCTAAAGGCTCATTTCACGACAGATCCGGAACTTAGAATGGTGCGTGGGATGAAAGCTATAGTGTTCAAGAACGAGCTCATTCCACAAAGCAACCTAAGCGAGACAACTAAGGCGCAAAGGGTTATGCTCGAGGTGCACTACAACTACCTACTCAAGGACCAAATCAACCTGCCCGAAACTCTTCCCATTCGTCTTGAATTGATCTACTCTAGATCAATGAGCCCAAACATGTTAGTTGTGAATCTTTATCAAATTCGTAAAGCTGAAGGAGTGGATCCGAATCGAGAGAGCCGCTCGAGCGAATCCTTCCTCTTCCCTCTGGCTCTAGATTGCGCTAGATTTTTGAAGAGTAAACAAGAGGCTCAGAGGGAGCCTCTGAAGGAGATAGCTCAGTTTTCAAAGGTGACCTTTAAAGCGCGCCTTTTCAATAGAGCTGGCATACATGGGAATGGGAAGTTGGATTGGGAGGCTAACTTCTTCTTTGCCTTCGACATTCGGGCCAATCTGCTGCGGAGGGATCGTTACATTATGGACAACCAAACTGTTCGTCGAGTGGCCACCTCAACAACAATATACGATTTCAACCTGAACAAGAAATACCACTCTTACTGGACAAAAACTTCGTCTGATTCTTATCAAAACTTCGAAAGCCCTTTCCTCTTTGAGGCCAAGGCCGGCCACTGTGCTCTCGCGACCATTACTGATTCTGATCGGCATGGATTCATTCATTTCGAGCGATTGCAATTCATGGGCTTGACAGATATTGATGGAGTTAGAGCCAAAGTTTTTGAAGATGGTGAGAGGTCAACTAGTGTTCCTTTCTGGATGTTTCCGGATTTCATCGCACATCCGAGTGGACGAGCAAGCGATGCCGACGAGCAGACAAGCTCGAGTTCAAAAACTAGCCTCACTTACTATTTCGCAACCCAGAGTGATGATCGAGGTCGAGTAGGCAAGTTACTGCGTATCGACTTCACAGTTAGAGACTCGATGCATGGCACTGTCATGCTGAGCAAAACTCTTCTGGCCCATGACTTCTCTTGGCATCAGCACTCGCACTTACCAGTTGGCGGCACCGGTCTCGATCTATTCTCGTTGGCGAAGCTTTGCACGAACGATTCGAGACAAAGGAGGAGTGCTCAGCTAGCCTTGCTTCTTGAACCATCACCGATCAATATCAAGAATGATAAATATGATCCACAGCAGCAGCGAAACATAATTGAGCTGCTGCACAATCAGGCCAAACGAAATGGAATCCTATCGGATGCCTTGGGCAGCGAGTTATCACTTGTTCGGACTCACATTGACTCTTTGCAATCAAAATTATTGGTGAGACACGATAGAATGCCTCAGTTGCCGGCTACTATCAATCGAGGCTGGTCTCTTCCGTCTGTAGAAATGGAAATAGACGTCAGCGAGTTCGATCTAGATCTTTATGAATTTACGCTCCTCGGTTGGGGCGACTTCTTGCGCCATTCCAGCGTTAAGAGATTTGGACCTGTCGAATTCGAAGACTGTCTCTGGTCAGCCTATCATGAGTCGCTGGAGATAGAAAGCGAGGTTTTGTTTACTCACGATGGCAATTATTGTAATCTAGATTCACTTTATATCTGGGAGAAAATGCGAACAAACAAGTCCGAGATGGAAGCAGCTGTGGAAACAAGCAATTTCATTCCAATTAGATCGGGCACTAATCTCATGTATAGAACTCAGAAAATTTCCGGAAAGGAAGCTGCAACGAGGGATTCGCTTTGGTTGAAATTCAGCCGAGGAGATTTGCACCTGATTGGCCATCAGATAAAGTTGCCAGCTCCAAGTCAAGACCAATCACTCCAATACCTTTTAAGACTCGTCAAGATGTCTGGCGAGTTGGCTAAACTGAGCCATACGACAGCAACAGTTAAACGGATCAACTATTTAGGCTGGCATGAGATAGTCGAGCACAATAAGACCGTTGATATGAAGCCTAGATACTCAGCAGGTGTAGCGAGGCCGACTATACTTGAGACCGCCAGATTTACTGAGGCGTCTTGTCAGTTCGAATGCTTGACTGATATGGAGTGTAAATCCTATTCGTTCTGCCAAAGTTTTGGATCAGAATTCTCTGAATGCCGCTTGTCCACTATAGATATCAATGAACCGACTGTTATTGAACAGTTGTTAGCTGTACAACCAACCTCAATGCAGGTTAATGCTCTCAGGGGAAACTCATGGAAACAGCTAGTTCTGGACAAGTCCGGTGTGCAATCCACGTCCTATTTGGTCAAGCTTAGAATTAACAAGGGATGCTACATCAGTGCGAAATCTTATGCCAGCTTGTTCGATAATAGCTATCAGGTGAAAGTTGACACAAGCTCTAGATTGAAGGCCATACAGGTTCAAGATGAGGATCAATGCGCCAGATTTTGTTTCGAAACGAACCTTAATTACTTTAGGCGGCTCGTTGAGCAGAAGCTTGATCTCAATTTAGCTCATAAGGAAATGCTTAGGATGAAAGTCGATGGCGATGTATCGTTAGAGCGATTAGAGTTGGCACTAGATTGGCATAAACAACATCTGACAGATCTTTGTACTCACTTTTACTACACAGAAACTAACGCAGGCCAACAGTCAAACAACGGAAATAGTTCGTGCTATCTCGCGAATCATTCATCCACTCCAGTCGCATGCCCCATTGATGATGTGACATCTAAGCAACAACCCAGTTTGGTGACAACAAACTTATACAAGTTGATCTATAGTCGATTGTATAGGCGAACGAAAGGACGTCGTCTAATCGGAATAGAACAGCGATTAGACTCCGGAGACAATGAGCCTATCGTTAGTATTTATAAACGTTTATTGGTATCTCATCAAAGCGGGCATAATGAGCAAGTCAAGATCCCAATGGATGATGCAGAGTATTGCGCTCGAGCTTGCACCCTCCAACTTCACGGACCTAGGCCTTCGTGCTCGTCGTTCGATTTCGTCTTTGAAAGAACAAATACCTCTGCCGGAAGCAAATATTGCCTGTTGAATTCGGTGAGTCTGAGCGATCTGAGGCGGCATAATCAAGCAGATAATCAGACTTTATACGCGGACGAGTCCCTTGATGTTCAATATTGGCATTATGAGCCAAGGGAATTGTTGATTGTGGATACTGAGGAGAACGAGAAAATCAATCAGGATGCTTTCAACGTTTTGAATGAGCTAGAATTGAAGCTCATCAGGGTCAATGCATTTACGAGCATTTCAATCGTTATCATGGTTATTGGTCTTATGAGTGGCTTGACTCTTGGAATCACTCTTGGCCAGTTAAAGGTCGCACGTAAGACAGGAGCTCGAGACATAAAACTTGAGAATCGTTTATGTAGACTCGTTCACAGGTTAAGTGGTGTGTCCCTTTCTAGCAATATGCAAGAGGGTGAAGTACGGATGTGAATTTAAACAATGAGTACTTTCATGCAAGTCCCAAATTTGAATCGTTTCTGAGCAGTATTTAGACTAGGTTAGATCAGTTGATTATTTACTCAATGCTCCTCTATCTTCAGTTTTGGCAGCTCGATTTCTAAAACTCTCCTGATTGTCCCAGATAACTTTTCGCTTTTTGTTAACGAATCTACTATCGCCATAAATTGGGCCAATTGCTTTGCAAGTTTTGAATGGTGTGGATCTAATCTTAGGGCACGTTTTACGCTTTGCAACATTAAAAGTAATTTGTTCTTTCTCTTATATACCTCAAACGCTAATAGGTGAGTATCAACCCTTTCGGTGGCGAGAGTTTTGAGAGGCCTTAGAAACCTGATCGCATTTTCGAGAGGATCTTTAGGATGCTCCAGAAGTTTTGGATCCAGTCTCATCGCCTCGTTTTGGTCGTCGTAGGCATCACTTGTTTGAGATTGTTTGTTGCCTGACTGCGATACTTCGTTTTTGTTACCTTTCTGGCCGGTCTTACCTCCAGTGCGCTCATTGTCACCATCATGGTTTTGTAATTTGTTATTACCTTGTTTTTGTTGCTGCTTTGCCGCGGCTTTCCTCTCCTTACTTTTGATCTTCCTCAACTCTGAGGCCGATAGTTGATTGTTGTCTTGGTTGTTCTGATTCTCTTTACCATCTATCAGAGGTTCATCGTGTAACTTGAGATAAATCTCGATGGCAATGTCGGCTGCATCAAAATAGAACCTATGAGATCTGAGCACGTCTTCCATACGCAATAGTTTAACATAGGATCTGAGTGTCATCTTGCGCATACAATAGGTATGGAAGTCGAACTGATCCTCAGTGACCTCAGAGAAGAAGGCATCTATCTCGTAACACTTTCTTAGAGCCATGCCGTACTTTTTCATCCTTAAGTATGCACGGGCTGTTTCAATTTGATACCACATACACTGCATCTCGTTAAGATTCTCTGTGACTGAGACTCCCGATCGTGTGAATTTGGAACACATTTCATCGGCCTGTGCTACTTTGTTGGCCCTGAGGAAATATTTGGCGCATTTTGAGTTGAGATACCTATCAGCGGTGTCTAGCCGCTGAGCTTCATTAACTTGTTCAGCCGCCTTCTCAAATTCTCCCATGTGCTTGTATATCTTTCCCTTGAGAGTAAGAAGCTCAATCAATGTCGGTGTATGCTCGATTGCAATACGAACATACTCCAATGCCTTCTCATATTGGCCTAGATAGTCATAATGCTGTGCTAAGAAATAGTAGACCCATAGGATGCTGGTTTTGTTCTCACTGTTTTTTGTATCTGGATCGGAATCAAAGCTTATGTTATCTGATAAATTCTTATCGTAACTTAAAACTAGATCCTCGATAATCTTAATCTTTTCCGGAATACCATGGTTTCTGAATACTAGAGCTCGCGTCTTCCTCGCCTCACAAGACTTATTGCTAAGTTCAATGTATTGAGACTCTTTCTCACCTTCTTGATTTGAATGAATCTTGGATTCGAGGAGCTGTTTCCTCCGATCAAGATATTCTCGGTTAAGATTTGCAACCATCCTTTCATATTCAAAGCTGTAAACCGGCCTAAGATTTCTGAATAGTGATGGTTGGCATTTTCTGATTGATTTTCTCAAATAAGCATCAACCAGTGGTCTGAAATTTTTGGCGCTTTTAACGAAATCTAATGGTATTTTGAACGGAACTTGGGAACGGGGGTACTTCTGTTGAATATTCTGATATAAAACTAGTTTGTTGACTTCATCCTGTGGATCTAAATTTAAGGCTTGTTCGAGTTGCTGATAGTATAGGTAGTTTTCTTGATTTCGGGCAATCAGCTGTTCCTGTAGCAGCTTTGCCGCCTCGACGTTCCTGCCCAAGGCAAGAAGTAGCTGAGCTTTGAATTCGAGAAGGGCTAGTCGATCGCAAATTTGAGATGAGTGCTTGTTCAGAAAATCTAAAGCTTCCTTGTAGCTTTTGGCCTCATACAAAATCATCACTTGATACAAAAGTAGTTCGCTTTGCTCATAATCTATTGGTTCTGGGTGACTTGGTTTCACGGTGGAGTCATTGTCTTCCGGTGCAAAATTGCTATTTTGTTCTTTTTGCTGCTTTTGAGTGACTCTAAATTCATCGAGAATCTTGGCAGCAGTTGCATAGTCATTTAGCAGGTGATAAGCAGCCGCAAAGCTCAACCAGGAGACGCGCTGGGCCGAGCGCAGCATAAATAGTTGGTATCGAGTATCGCGAAAGCCCTCCAGATCTCTCATCTGGATTTGTAACAGACTTAGGTCCCTTAATATGGTTATATTGTCCTTATCATACTTCAAGGCGTTCCGATAACATTTTATTGCCTCGTCATATTTGTGCTCAGATCTCTGCAACAAACCATAGACATGCCAACAAACGTGTGAGGTCAAGTCATTCCTCAAGCCTTTCCGCACGTATTCGTAAGCTTCCTCCTTCTTACCCATGCAGTTCAGGATCAATCCTTTCATCGCTAAGGTCTCGCCATGGTTGGCCGTTTCTGGATTGCTCAAGATTAATTTCGTTAACTTGAGACCCATTTTGTACTGTTTGTAATCGTAACATTTCAATATTTTCTTGAAGATACCACTTTGTTTGGGAGGTAAAGGAGCCATGATGTAATCTAATTAGAGAGCTTCAATACTAAGGGAGGGGGCACTCGAAATGAAGAGAAAGTTTTATGAAAGAACCCACATGTAGCTGTTAGATGTATTTCTGCTAGCTCCTGACACCAGACTCGCTCTTCTTGCGCAGAACCTGATCGCGCGCTAATACGAAATCCTGAGCAAAATCGAATTTCAGCTCAAGGAGCCACATCATTCGAAGCTACGGCGAGCCGAAAACAGCTCGAGTGATATTTCGTTCCCTGGTTCTATCGTCGTCGTTATCGACAGATATAGATTATTTAGCTAACCATGTTATCAGTAGCATAATCCATCTGAATCGACAACCGGCTTTGAGACAGAAATCTGCTCGAGATGGAACGAGGGGAAAGTGGACTCCAAGGGGTAGTTTGCTGCAGCTTAGACCCCGAGAATTCAGTCAAAAGCACAATAATCAAAATACTGGATCCAAAAGACTCGATTTTTCACCAAGGAGTCTTTCATCATGAACTTGAACTCAAGAACAAATACTACACGGCTAAGATACACTTGGTCGATTATGACGACTTGCCAGATCAAGAGAGAGCTACTGGCATACTTGAAGATTGCAGTGCAATCATCATATTCGCTGACTGCGCCAGACTAACAATCGACACCCTAAATGAGAGGTTAGACAAGCTCAGGGTTGTTGGCGGCGAGCCTAGGATTCTATTGTGTAAGGGTTTCGTTGAAGATTCTACCGAGCACCGATTCGTCTCAAAGTGGTGTTTGGATAATGGGTATGATCTAGTCGACTCAGAAGATGAGAGTGCTCAAACTCAGTTGATTGACTCACTAAGCGCATACAAATGGAAGATCAGAACGGAAGTGGACGAGCCACACAACAAACCAAAGTTGAATGATGAGACGATCAAGAAACTAGTCGATTTCGACCTCTTGCTCGGCAAGCTGAGCGCTTACAGAGACCGGCCCGAGCTGAGAGGTGATCCAGACGATAAAAATATCATTGAGATTGCTGAAATTTTATCGGGCCTCCTCGGCGATGATGTAGATAGTTTTCTCGACCAAGAGTAAGCTGGTCAAGATGGCTAGGACACTTGAATATTCGTGCGCGATTTGATTGAATATACTCAACTGTATTGCTGTCCACGTAATCCGAGAAATCAGCATAGCAACAGCATGGTTCATTTGATTGATCCCACGAAGAAAGTGGTCGATACGACCCACTAGATTCGGGAATTCTACGTTGATAAGTGACATCCCTCCGCTCTTACGGTTGCAGCAGCGAAAACAATTCACGTTCGTCCACGAGCGCCAGCTGATGCGAAAAATTCGTTTGTGGCGCCTCATAGGCTTTGAGTCAAAGCGGACTGTGCAGCATCAATGGCCGCCAAATAAACTCACAGATTTCCGTCTTGTCATTCATATAGAGCTCAATCAACTAGCGAGTTTGTTACAAACTCCATAATATGATGGAGGCGCAGATCAAAGAGGAGGCCAATGAAGAGAGTTTATGTTTTGAATCTCCAAGCGAAACTCTGGCGCAATTATCGTTGGTTGAAAAATACGATCAATTCCTACAAACAGAGAGCTCTGATGTTGATAGCGATGGAGACTTTTTCCCGGACGATACAATGCTCAAAAAAGAGTATGCCCAGCTAAGGCATGATACTGCCAATTTCGCACGATCAAGCTTTGGAAATAACAGACTCTCTACAGGGCTCCCTGGTAGGCACAAGATTTTGGACGTAAGTTTGTCCATGAATGATGGAGAGAATAGGAATGGCACAGGTGATGAGACGTTGTGCGCCGGTGACTCAGGATCAGATAGATCAGGATTGACCGGTCTCAATGCATTGATTGAAAAGCTGTCATTGGTCCGTAAGTGTAAGGCAGATGGAAACTCAATATTTTGCACGGAGAATGAGCTTGAACTTATTCAGGAGAGATATGGCGAAATCCTGGACTATATACAGGAACGTTCGTCCTCATTTGAACAACCGGACCAGCAGGATGTACCTGAACAGAACAGTGAACTGTTGGCCGAGAAGATAGAATCAGTAAGGCAAGCTAGGGATAGATTTTACGAAGTTGAGCAGCAAGTTAGAGAGCAATTAGATCAGCTGGAGCTTGTGGAGAGATATAAGATGGAGAGCGTCGGTTGATTTGGTCTCTAGTTGCAAGCTGTGGTCCAAATAATCCATCATTGTAATTTAGTATACAGGAACAAATCAGATTGAACCCACATGATATCAAACGATGGACATTAAATGTCACAAAACATGCTGAAGATCTTAAACAACAATAGATCGTTTCAAGTTTTCAGCTTGTTCGATTGCCTTATGAGGACGACTCAAGATAGATTTCTGCACTCCCTCTTGTGCTGGAACCAATCGGCTCTCTGGCAGGAGAAACTGCAGTAGTGGATCGATTTGCATCGGCTACATTTCTTGTTTTTGTCCATTTCGCCGCAAACAGCGCAGGCCTCAGCGGGTTGACTGAATGTTCTTGGCCCATCCATGGTCTGAGTCAAGACAGTTAATGCAGTCAAATCACCGGGCTCTCGTTTCGTTAAGGCAAATGTCATAGTTTTGAATATGCCGAGTTGTGTATAGGGGTACTTCAGCAAACTTTCAAGGATGAAGCGATCCAATTGTTGGGTACATGGTTTAACATCGCTTGAATTCTCTCTTCTGATTAATCGGCGCACAAGATTTTCAATGAGTTTGTCGCAAATTTTCAAATATGAAGAATCGTTTTCGGTCTCTTGGCCCGAAACCTTGGTCTTGACTAGCTTGAGACAGAACTCAATCAAGTAAGATAGAAAATAATACTTCAGCGATAGGGATTCCTCATTTAACGGAGGTTTCAGGGACTTAGACGAGAGATTGTCGAGCACATACACAAACTGCGGTCCGTATTTGATAAGATCTAGATTATCCTTGATGAAAAGGATAAGTTTCACTGGATGGTAGCTGGGATAGACTATGTAACTGTGCAGCAAGCGTCCAAGTTCTAGTGAGGGAATCCGTGGCTCCTCCTCGAGCTCGCGGCATCTGGTGTAAGGTGCAACTGTTTCCTCGTAGGGCAGCCAACTGTTAATAATAGCCACAATCTTGGTTTGTCCAACGAAAGCTGCCATCTGTGCAGCAGTTCTATTGACACAATTTTCAATTTTAGTATCGACTCCTCTTTCCAGCAATAACCTAACTATAGATGCTCGCGAACTGATCGCAGCGAACATTAGAGGTGTATAGCCGTCTTTTCGGCTGGTAAAGTTTACATCAGCACCTTGATCTAGAAGGAACGTCGTTAACTCTAGGTTGCCAATATGGCAGGCATGTTGTAGAGGGGTCAATTCGTCTTTGTCAAGGCAGTTCAAATTCAATGAGGGATTTTCCAGCACAATTTGGCGTACGCTATCGATTTGCTTACTTGCTATGGCGTCAAACAATCTGTCTTCGCAGGATGGAATCTTACCGCCGGTCTCGACGCCAATTGCCATGCTTGGGTCAACGGTTTCCATGCTGTCAAGTCTTGTCAGCTTAAATCGGCGGCGGAAATGTTTATTTTAACCCAGTAATATGAGCTTGATATCGGCCCCGAAATCGGATAGAACCCGATGAAACTTGCCGATAAAGTTCAGCGAAGCAGTTATGTTGTGAGGCTTACGTAAATTGACATCGAACTTGCGAGTTCACGGGGCGCGCACGCAGATTGAAATATTTTTGTTTAGAACCTGATTCCACATGGGGGTGATCATCAGAGGATATTTGCTTCAGGCCACGAGATAGGCTGTGAAAGGAATCCATCCAAGACCATTTGAAGGTGGGCAATAGATCACAACATTAAATTAACTCGATAGTAAATTAACCAGATTGAAGACATGCTGAAAACAGCCTCATATGTACTGTCTGCCACAACAGTCAGTACTCTCTCCCTTATTGCTCTATACTACCTCTTAACCGGCAGAGGATCTCGTTTTAGTGTTCCATGGATTCTGGAAGGTTAGTAACACTCCCTGTGCATAATTAACTCTGGATAACTGGTTCACTAACCTCCTTCGCATCGCGAACATAGGTATTTCGCCATTTATGTGGTGTAACATGGGCATAGCCCTGGCGATTAGCCTGAGTGTTGTTGGTGCAGCAATGGGTATATTCTCCACCGGCGTTTCAATCATTGGTGGTGGTGTCAAGGCTCCTAGAATAAGAACACGGAACCTTGTGTCCATCATATTTTGTGAAGCAGTCGCAATTTACGGCGTCATCATAGCAGTAGTATTAGTGAATCTGATCGAAAACTTTGATCCCCAGAAAGCTTTACAGTCTATCGAGATTCGATCACAAAATCATGTATCTGGGTACATAATGTTTTCCGCAGGTCTAATAGTCGGGCTCTGCAATCTATTTTGTGGAGTTTCGGTCGGGATTGTCGGCTCAGGTGCAGCTTTGGCGGATGCGGCCAACCCCAGTTTATTCGTTAGGATCCTGATAGTTGAAATTTTCGCCAGCGCGATTGGACTTTTTGGTCTGATTGTAGCCATAATTTTAACAGCAAAAGTCAAAATGGGTGACAAGTGATCTCAAGCAACCTCAATGATCCTCCACTTTTTATGTAAATCAACCAAGGATCGAATTGGACCCGACCCGAAGACAATGCATTGATTTGTCCGCACGGCGATCCAAGAATTTCTATTCCAAATAGCCAAGAACTTAAGATCGCTTCCTCGTTCATTTGAAGTACAAAGTCAAATTGAGCTAGAAGTGACTGTTGTTATGTTAGTCAAAGAGCCCGAATGTATTGGATTTGTGATTGCCCTAACTGGACCCTCTCCAACAAAATCCAGGTTGATAGACGAACAATCGACAAGCTGGAATCAAAATCAATTAACATCTGCTATGTACTGGCTAGAAGGCATCCATTTATGCTTTGATATACCCTCTAAACTTATTCTCTTGTTTACATCTGGTTCTAACATACGATTCTCTATATCCTTCAAGTTTGGACTCAAACTTTTGGCAACTTTGTCCAACCATCTCCAATTTCTACTTAGCTGATTGGAGATCATCTGAGGTCGATTCTTTCTATCAAATGGGTAAACGTTACACATCATAACATACAAACATACGCCTAAACTCCAGATATCACTTATAAATGGATTGTACTTTTTCTTTAGCAACATCTCCGGTGGCATGTACGACTCCGTTCCGACCCAACTATCTGTTAGTCTCACTCTGCCCTTCTCGTCGAATAGGACATACCTACTCAAACCAAAATCGGTTAGTTTGGGGTTCATGTAATCATCAAGTAGAACGTTATCTAATTTTAAGTCTCTATGCGCTATCTTTTGGCTCTTGAGATATAATAGAGCGTCAACGATGGGTGGAAACCATAGTTTGCTGACAGTTTCAGTCAGCGGCCCATGAGTCCTGACAAATTTACCAATCGTGCCGCCGGAAGCGAACTCCATAAATATGTATATCTTGTTCTTAGTTCTCATTATGTCATAGGTTTGCACAACATGCTCGTGGCGGATATTTGTCAGGATCATCAGCTCGCGTTGCATGTCTTCATCTAAGCTCGGTGGATGGCCTACTTTGATAACTTTGACAGCAACGAGTCGACCATCTCTTTGGGCCTTATAAACAGTACCAAAGCCACCTGAATCCAATTTTTCACCAATCTCGTAACCCTCCTGCTTGAACTCTCCCTTCTGTCCATTTCGTTGCTGTGGCATTAGAACCAGGGTTGCCAGCTTGTCCTGTGAACCACTAAAAAAGGTCTAAGACTGAATACAGCCGGCTAAGCACCGGTTAACAACGTCAATTCGAGATAATATGCATATAGAGAGCCTTCTGTTGGACAGAGAATAATGATTAATTGAGGGGAAAATTATACGAAAATGATTCTTTTATAATTTTTAAGGATTTGTCGCGTGACAACAAGTTCAACAGTACAATTAGAAGGATACAGAAGAGTTTTTTTTGCCGAATGGCGTCTGCAAAAAGTTGAAAGGCTGCTCATCTTGCTGATTGTTCTTGCTTCTCGGGCTGATCTAGCCTCTTTTCCGCAGGTTATATCTCTTCTTAGGTGGTGATTCTGATTGTATCTTGGGCTTTGTTGTCTTGGCTCTCTTGTGTTTCGGTTCGTTTGGTTGGTTTTCAACATTTTCAACAGCTTCCAATGCTGAGGGTGGGGTCGCTTTTGGTCTCTGGACAGGCGTAGACTGGAACATGTCGTACTTGTCGCCGACATTCCTATTAACTGGTCTTATGGGGGAATTGAAGTTGGATCCATTGCTCACACTAATATGAGCCTCAGTGGCATCTAAACAATGGAATATTGATGGCGTGTTCACCACTCTTTCAGGTAGTAGGGTGGGTACAGATGTGACATCTGGAGGTTCCAAGCTATCGCGCAATGGAGCTTGTTGAGAGCATTGCTCTTCCTCACTGCATTCACTGATTCGATCTAATCCTTGTGAGCCCTGATTATCCTCGCACTCTTCTGCCGTTTGTGTTGAATCATTGTTGCGAATTGATGGAGGTGCGGGTAAAGGGAGTGCCGTGCTCTGTTCCCTTGGTCCCGTTATGGACAAAGGAGTTTCTTTGGAGAGAACAATGTCTACGATTGCATTGTATTTACGACTATCCGCAATCCAATTCTCTAGTTTATGTCTTAATTCGACAACTTCCTCCTTTAATTGAGCGTTGTCGCCCGTGAGTTCTGCTATGTATACATCTCTTTGGTGTATGGCTTGGCGTAACTCGCTGTTCTCTTTGGCGAGTTGCAAGTTCGTTTCTCGATAGCCATAGCTACTGACGAATGACGAACGAACGATATTGACCATCTTCCATTGGTGGGAGCCTGCTAGTTGGCAAGGGTATACACATAAGTAGTTGTGTAAGCCTCTTCTATGTGCAACAAGAGTTAATTTATCTGGCCGGTATGGGGTTATATCTGACCTTGGCCTGTCGGAGACGCAAACAAAACAGACTTTGGCTAGGAGTATGGCCGTGGAGCGCTGCGCTTGGTCAGTTGCACGATTTTGGTTCGAACGGTTGCAACGAACGTATTTTGACCGATCTGCGACTGCGCCCACGCGGGTGGCGCAAGATTTGAGCCAGATTCGTGAGTTGATGTCAAATTAACGTGAATCCTTTCCCTTGTTTGGTCATCGAATTTCAGAATCAAAAGCATTGTATCTGACTAAACAAATTTCTAGAATTGACCAGATCAAGAGGCTACGGGATGCGAGAGTTGTTGAGATTGTAAGACTTTTAATTGAGATCTACCGGATATCAATGAGCACAACAAAATGGTGACTTTAAAACGAATATATAACACCCAGAACAGGTTTAGGCCGCGAAATTCTTTTGACGAACTTGGTTCAAGTGACGTTCTCTTTCAGCTTGACCGACATATCCTTGGAACTATTTGCGTCTTGTGAGGACCGAGCCTCGCAATTGTTGTTTGTCGTTTCAATAGAGGATGACTGTGTTGTTGACTGTTCGAAATTTTGCCTATCGTTCGATGTGTTACCGCCCATTCTTGCAGGTGTCTTATCAACAGTTGGATCGGTTTCAGCCTCTGCTCGAGCCGGTTCAGAAGCGGTAGTGTTGCACTCGATTTTCTGGTAAGAAACGAGCATTCGAGACACAAAAGCCCCATCCTCTGAATCTGACATCGAATAAACAGACTCATTCTTGCTGATTACCGCATCTCTAGATCTCACAGGCCTCCTTACCTGGGAGCCTCGAAGAGGCTGCTGCTGTCTTATTGCAAACAAGTCGTCAGCAGTTTGGTTAGCACGTTGGCCAGACTTGGCCCTTCTACCGTTCAGAGTGGACTGCCCGTATGCCCTATGGGGGTCACTGTCGTCGAATTGGCTACCGCCGAGCTCATCAAGGTGCTGTTGCAACATGGTCTGACTGTGCAATTGTTGCAGCCGGTCGATTAAACTCTGCAAATTATGCAACTTCATCTGCTGCCTCTTGAGAGTTCCACCCCTAGACCCAGCCTGCTGCTCCTTCGCCTGGCTCGTTCCCAATTGGCCAGAACCCTTAAAACTGCGCCTGCTTGAAGTGGCAACACTAGAATTATTTAGAGTGTTTAGGTAATCATCGATGGGCGTGTTAATTGTTGGCTCACAATTGTCTCTCAGGTTTAGAGCCAACAGGGCGCTCAGTTGAACTGACAATGGAAGTGAAAAGAACTCGTGCAAGCCGCTCTCGTTCGAATTCACCTTCTTCTCGCCTGCAATCTGTTTTTGGTGCAAACTTTGCATTTGCTCAAGATGCTGCAACTGCGCAATCAATGACATCCTCTCTGTCCTGGTTGATCCATCAATGTCGCCCCCATTTAGGGGAACCCTTTTGACGGTTTTCATAAACAAGCTGGTGCTCGGCGGAGATCGGCCAACTCTTGCCTCCGAGAGACTTGGCTCGGATTGTCTCTTGTCTGACGAACGCTGCCTTACCTGCGATTGGATGCTGGCCATTGTTGGCTCGCTATCGTCTTCACTCTCCGCCTCACAGCTTGCATCGAGCGGCTGGCCACCTTGCGAAAGTGGCGGCGGTGGTGGTAGAGGCGGAAACTCGTCATCATTATCATCATCATCATCGTCCTCTACCGCATTTGCAGCTTGGCACATTTGCTCAAACGAGCGCTGGCGCAAGCTTTGCTGGAGTTCGCGTTTCAGACTGGACTTTGGGTTGCTGAGGGCGCCCAGGATTGCTTCCTCGTGGTAGCCAGTGTTGTATTTGGTGGCGGCGTTCGCGATTCTCGAGGCCGAGGATTGACGACTTAGCGACTGCTTTCGCCGCTCCATGTCGCTCCAACAAGGATCCCTGTGTTCGGGCGACGAGGGAGCCGAGCAGCTATCATCGATATTGGCGCCTCTGTAATAGTTGTCCACTAAAACGAGCCGACGCGGATCCTGGTGGGCCCGCAACGGGGTGGCAAGTGCTCGATTTGCATCGCTCATCGAGGCTCTCATGTCCTCGTTGTCGTCATACTCGTCTGCCTGCTTACAACCCTGACCGAGCCCCTTCCCTTGGCCATTGACATTACCCAAACTGGTAGCTCGGTTTATTTGGCCCCTACTGGCTGGATTGGTTGAGCCAGTGAGCCTATGCGCTCGTTGGCTAACCTGTTGAGCGACTCGTGTGGTTGCATTGGAATGCAATGAGTTGGCCCACTGGTCTTGGTAAATAACATTAGCTCGCTTCTGCATTTCGTGCGTAGCCATTACGTCTTGCTGCTGCTGCTGGTCGAAGCCCTTGAATGATTGCATCACAACCCGATTCACGGGGCACCTGTGCGTTCGAGTTGAGGGCACCTGCTGCTCTGGAACAGTTCCCATGAGCAGCGGAACATGATCGCTTGTTTCTGGCTCGAAGTTGAACGCGTCACGCTGATACATACACTCGCGAGCATCCGTTTGCTGGCAACCGGGGCGGTCCTCAAAATAGTGGACTGTAGCGGCAAATTGCTGATTTGTTAACCCTTGCCTGCCGCTCGCCTGCGCGCCCTGCTGGTGCTGACTCATGAACCCCTTCAAAGGCTGCTCAAAAGTTTGATTCCTCTCGAGGTTGACAGCTTGATTCAAGCCGAGCTCAGGGCCAGATCGGCTTCCATCGGAGGTATAGATCTGGTTCAGGTGTTGGCATGGCGGCTGCGCGGATAAGGGCGACACAAATGGAGTCAGAAGATCGAGCCTGTTTTGGATATTGCCATTCATATGGGGCGCGTTTGAGTTCAAGTCGAGCGTTGAAGCCGCAGCCTCGGCATCAGCAAGCCGCTTTGCAATGAACGACGATCTGATGGCGTCCAACTTGCAGTTCATTTGGTGGTGGCGCAACACCTTGTCGGGCTTGATGAACCCCTTGCGCCTGTAACAGTTTGCCATGAGTGCAAAGCCAACGTAGACGGCGGCCACAATGGAAACGAGTATAAACACAAGCGTTGGCGCCCCAAGGGCATCGTGCTTCTTCTTGTCCAGCACAACATTTGACGGACTAACGACGGGTGGCGGCGTTTGGGTTGTTTGGGTTGTTATGGTGGCAGCTGTTGTTGCTGTCTCAGTGGTTGTCGACTGCGCCATCTCTTGGGCAACCAACTCTGGTTTAGTTGCATTCGGGGCTCCATTTGGTAAAGTTTGGCCACTTACAGAGGGAGCTGTTTGTTGATCGAGCACATTTACTGGTAAATTCAGTGTTCTCGCTGGATACGTTTGCGCGCTCACCAACTCTGAAGTGTCCACCGAGATGCCAGAGTGTTTTAGCAAGCGGCTCCTATCTGACTCCTGCCCGCTCGCCTGCGCCCTCTTCACCTCCGAGCGCTGGCTACAATCGTGGCCAATCCAGCCCGGCTCGCAATGGCACCTGTTTGCTGTTGAGCAAACGCCATTCGCGGAACAGAACTGGCCCCTCTCATCGCGGGGACACAACTCAAATGAATCCCTATAAACCAGCTCAATAGGCTGGCAAGTTTGATTGTAGCAAACTCTGTTTTGGGCGCACTTGCTGCCATCTCGAACATAGGCGATGGAGCTCGCTTGCGGCCCAACAGCTGCGGGCCCAGTGATGACCTTGCACTCGTGATGGCTCCCATCGTTAGAGTGGAGGATTTTCTTTGAGAATTCGTGGCTTCTGGTTGCGCTGGCGCTTCCACTGCCGCCGATTGAGAGTTGAGAGGCGGCCAAGTTTGGGTTATTTGTCGCTTGTATTGGATCTAGCGGGGCTGTGACAGGTTTCATATCGCCGAGCTGACATTGCAAGGTGCCGCACATGATATTGTCTTGCTCGCAGCGCTTAAACTTGCGCGTGCTAGCCTCTTGGCCACAGTTGCCGCGTATTGTTCCATTAGCGTTGAAGCTTGAGTAACAGAGCCTGTCTGATTTTCGCGAATCCGAGCCCCATAGATCTGAGCATTGGCCGTCGTGAGTGGGACACTGGCCCAGATAACAGTAGCCCTGGTTTGTTGAGCAAGGGAAGCCGTTTTGTTTATGCACGTCGGGCGCGCATTGGCCAGACTTGCCGTCGCAAATTTCCGCCAAGTCGCACTCGCCGCGAGCCCTCCTGCAAACAAAACCCTTTGGGCGCAACTTACACCGATCACAACAGGCCCCATTTATGCACTCTGCGTCCGCCTTGAAGCGGCAAGTTATGGGATCGCAGCAAGAGTCGTTCTCCAAACACTCCCTGAAAGTTCCGCAATCGCAATCCTCGCCTCTGTCCACAATTCCGTTTCCGCAGGTTTTGAAATCCTCAAGTTGGTTTGGCTTGTTGAAGAGGCAAATTCCGTGGCCCAAACGGAGGAGCTGATGATAGGTGTCGATGCTTCGCCTCGAGAATTTGAAGGGGAGCGAGCTGGCCAGTAGGCGCTCGTTTTGGAGTTCTGCCTCGATTTGGGTTTGAGTTGGCCCATTGAGTTGGATCTGCGGCTGTTCGGGTTGGTTTGCGTTCAAGCTTTGCTCCTGGCCAACGCTGAACATGGTGACAAAGGAGCCAGAGGCCGACTGGTTCGAGTGGCTGGCAACCTGCTGGAGGATCATGTTGCCGAAGGAGACCGGCGGCTGGAGGTAGGTGAAGCGCTCGCTCATGAGACAGTTTGCGCGACAGTGGCTTGCGAGGGTGGCCATGTTGGCGCCCGAACGCAAACCTATTGGGAGTTCTGCCTCCGTTGGGTCCAGAGAGCGACTCTTGATCTCGTCCTCGTGCTCCTCCTGATCTTGCGAGCCAGTCTGGTGTTGCGCCTGGCCGCCCTGCCTGAGCGCCAGCTCGAGCGGCCTGCCGGCGCCCGTCGGCCTCTGCGAGCCGCCAAGCTCGGCCGGCCTGCCACCATCGCCATCAGTGGCCGCAGCGGCGGCGGCGGCGGCGACCACCTGAGGGCCAGGCCGCTCGACGGCCTGCTGCTCGTCGTGCTCCATGCCAAGGTTGTGGCCCAACATGTGGGCGAGCGTTGAGGCAGTTATAAAGGGCTCAAACACGCTCGCCTCCTGGGAAACGCTGACCGCTCGCGAGGAGCAAATGCTGTCGGGAATGGACATGCCCACTTCATTTGCCTCAAACTGCCGACCGTGGCCGCCCGACAACAGATGGACCGCGTCCATTGGAACCTTGTAGAGTTTTCGGGTTGAATATTCGAGAAAATTGTACAATGTTTGCTTCACGTCGGAGCTCATCTCAATTTGGTCGCCGTGCGCCCAAGTTTCAACGTAAATAAGAGCCACTCGTGTATTTGCAGACCTGAAATATAAATCTAAACAGTTGACTATTTGGATGGCATCATGTAGAACCTCCAAGCGCGATGAAGAGTTCCGCTTATCAAACATATCTTGGCTTAAAACGAGAGCCAATTCAACGTATTTTTCCGTTAAACTAACGTCGCGTTTGCTAAATCGCGGCCCAGCTCCAGTTGAATTGTGGCCTCTATCACATTTGCTCGTCCCATCCTTTCCAACGGGACAGTTGGCGGTTTTCTCGGCTCGCCCTTGGCTCTCTGTTTGCGTAGCTGGCTCGCTGCGCGCCCCTCGGCTGTTGCCGGCCGCCTCGCCGCCTTGGATGGCGCCACCTGCGCCAGCTTGGCCCCCGGGGCTCGTCAAGCTCGCGAGCTTGCTGTACTGTCTCAGGGCCCACTCATGCAGGCGCGTGTTGCCGCACTCGCGCCTCGTTGGCAGCTCCTCGCTTGGCGCCGAGCCAGAGTTTGCCTCCTCCGAGCCGCCGCCGCCGCCGCCGCCGCCAGGCTGCTCGTCGCGGGTCCAGCCGGCGCGAGCAGCCGTCTGGTAGCGATAGATGATGTGCGGTTGGCGCTTCTTGGTTCGAGGCGGCCGACAGAGGGTCAGTGTTAGTGGGGCGCCGCTTTGGCTTGGCGAGGTCGAGTGGGGGTCACTTACGTTCTGGTCGGAGCTGTAGAATGGGTGGATGACAAAGCTTTCGTTGTTTGCGTGTATGATTCCGCTTTGTTCGGGTGGCCGGATTGCGTATGTGGTGTTCGTGGCGACAGGGGAAGAGAAGGCGTCGTTTTCGAGTTGAGGCCAGAGTTAGAGCGACTGTTTGGTTGAAGTTTTAAGCAAAACGCGAGAAGCCAATCTCACCTCAACCCGTTGCAAGTCCGGAAGGCACCGATGGCTTGGGGTTGCGCCTCCGGTTGGGTGCGCGCGTGATAGTAGCAGTGCTCGATCTTCTGGGTCGAGATTTGCTGGGCTCCCTTGGGCAGGAAGTGTTTCTGGATGAGCGTGGGGCTGAACAAGTTGCTGCAGTTGCGCCAATTTGGAGGGGAGTTGCGTTAGAGCGGAATGGAGAGGTTTAGTTGGCCGCTCGAGAAATCAGGCTGACAAACTCACTTGTTCAGCTCCAAGTCCAAGCGGAACTTGTAATTAAATGCCTTTATAACAACGTTGGTGCGGCTATAATTGCTGAGCGCGTGGCTTGACTGAGGCGCAAGTTTGTTTGGGTTGTTTTCAACAAATTGGCGGATGGATTGGTTTGGTTGGTTAGCTGGTTGGTCAGTGGGGGCGAGCGATGGGCTTTGTTGGTTCGATTGGACTGCGCCAGTTAACATGCTGATTAACTTTGGATCAGGCCGGCGCTTGGAGCTCTCCAGGCGTGTCGGCCCCCCGAGCTAGCCGGCTGTTTGGCTTTCGAGGGGCCCTCCTCGTGCCCAATGGCTACGTGATATTTGCTTAGCGATGACAAACTCGCGCGCCCCAAGCCGGCGCTGAATGGAGCCGAGCGCCGGGGGGAGGGGCGAGCGGCGCTTGTTAGTCGGTGGGCCAGTTTGCAGCCCGCAAGCTCGCCGGCCGGCCCGCCAAATTGCGCCCGCCGCTGGCTGGATGTGCCTGCAATCGCGTGCGGCGGCTCCAAGCCGTCCGCCCCGGAACTCCGCTGATTGGATTCAATTCAATACTTTGATTGGCCGGCTCGACTGCGGCGGCGGCGGCGGCGACTGCAACTGCAACTGCAAGCGTCGCTGCTGATTGCATGGGCGCCAGGTGCGAGCCGATCGGGCGCACTTATGCGCCCGCGGCCAAGCTGGCTGGCGCAAAGTGTTTGAATAGTGTTCATGAATAGGTCATGCGTTTTCTAATGCTTGTTGTGATAACATTATCCCTTCAGCCTACTCAAAATCAGCGCGCGCAATTCGAAGACGGGCGCCGGCTGCGTGAGCGAGCGGGCCGACGAGATTTCAATTCTCACGCACGAGCTGGCCGAGCGGGCGCCCATGAGCCGCGCACAGGCACACTCGCGCGGGGCGCCGCCTAGCGACATTCGCGACTCGCGCGCGCACCAGAACACAAGTGGCCGCCCGCTGATTGATGGGGCCAACAAAGTTTTGGTTCCGCCAGAAACCGAATCCAAAGGTTGCCCTGCGCACCTTTCGCTGGCCCAAGTGGCAGGCTCGGGGAGCATTAGAGCCTCCTAATTGCGCGCCGCCAGCTTGGCCATAATGCGGCCAAACGCGAAGACGGACGCACAAAACTCTCGCCTCTCGAGCTCCTCCGCTCGTCTGCCAGTTTCAACTCTTGGAGCGCAACTGCACACTAGACAGTCGATGGCAAATTCAATCCCTCAATCATGGAACCTCTCGCTCGCTTTGCGCCACTCGAAATAATTTAGAATTCATTTCACGATTCGAGGCGACAAGTTTGCGGTTTTGGCCAAAGTCAAGCCCGATAACTTACTTTGCTCTGGGCTGATTTCAAGCCCGTTTGCACGTCCGACTGCTGCTGCTGCTGCGGCTGCTGCTGCTGCAAAGCGCCAGTTGTCACTAGCGACACCAGCGAGTCCAAGTGGCTCGAGCGGCGTTTTGGTCGCGCAAGCTGCTCGCGTTCCAAGTAAAACACCTGGAAATCGAGCTTTCGGCTGGCGAGCGCGCGCGCAAGCTGCTCGTTCCTGGCAGAGGGATGAGCTCGCAGTAGTTGGCTCAGTTGCGCGTCCGGCCGTCCGCTTCGAGGGTCCGAGGGGTATGCAGATGCGTCTGTTTGAGTGCGTTTGGTGGGCGGGTTGTTGTTTGAGTGTTAGGCTTTTGCCCTTGCTGTCGCTCTCAGGTGGAGCTCGGTTCGTTCTGGCGACAAGCGGCTCCACTTGTTTTTGCCGCCTTCTGTGGCCCAAAAGAGACAGGTCGGCCTCTTGGGCGGCCAGAGGCGACTTGTGATTGAAGCAAAGGTTGCAATCAAGATCTGGCAGCAAGAGCGAGCAATCCAGGCCAAGAGTGGATCTCAGAGAAGTCGGAGTCTCGCCTTCGGGAGCCCAAAAAAGCTGCGCATCCATTAACTAATGAAACGTTGCGGCCAACCCCAAAAATAGGCTGACGCGAGTTGGTCTTATTTCGGATGGCCGCCAAAGCTGCTTGTTTGGCGCCAAGAGGGAAGTAAAAAATCTCCAAATACAACCATTGAAAAATCATTACGTCCAAAGTGGATGATGTGGATCCGCCGCAAGCTGGGGCCGGCTCTTGTGCGCGGCGACACTTCCTTTGGAGGGGAGCTGGGCTGTGGAAGGCAGGGAGAGGGTTGATGCAAATTGCAAGCTCAGCCGTTAGCCAAGCGAGCGACCAGGCGGGAGGCGAGTTGTTTGCGCAACTTTTGCCCGATTCAAAGTGGCCGAGATTGAAACTCAAATCTTGTTTGGTCGTCCCTTTTTGCGAGCGTGTTTGCTGGCTAGCAAGGGGCGCAAACTTCACCTCTTTTGCCTCAGCCACTTTTGTTGGCCGCGCAAACATCTGGCCGGCCGGCCGCCCGCGCCGGATCGGGTTTCGAGCGCCCCGAGCGGCGGCGGCTTGAGTTTCCGCTCGCCCACGCGCACCTGTCTCGCCTGAGTCGCGGCCGGGCGAGCAGTTTATTGGAGGCGGCCCATGAATAGCAACGGCGGCGGCGGCGGCCGTTGAGCCTTGGCGGACATTCGGAATTTACACTTGCCTGCCGGCCGGCCAGCTCTTCCGCCCGCGCGCTTAATTCAATCGGACGGCCCCCGCGGAGGTGGACCCGCTTGCCGCCTATGCAAATTGTCCTCCGCGACAAAGAGGCTGCCATCATCCTCTCTGTCGCGCCAAGGAGTCCGATTGGCGGCGCGCTTATTAGCATGCGCGCGCCCGCCCGCCTGTCAAGAGGCAGCAAACAATTCAATTAGAAGACGTCTCTTTGTGGGAGCGAGAAGTGATGGGCGCCAGGTGAGGAGGGGGGGGCGGCCATCGGCCATCGGCCATCGCTCTGCGCGCTAGACTGGCCTGCTCGCGCGCAAGTGGCCAGCTAGGCGGCGCGAGTGGCCGCCCTTCCATTGAACGGCCGCTCCAACGGCCAACCAACCAAGCGGCTCAGCGATAATCGATCGCCGGCTCAGCTTGGCCGCCTAATCTGCGGATAATCGGCCCCACCGGCCAGCCCCTCCGCTTGCCGCCCAAACAAAGCTCGAGCTCAAACTCCAGCCCTAACCCAGTGGCGCTCCCCTTTGCCGGCCCGCTAACGAGCTGCCGCTCGAGCGCGTCTAGGCAAATGGGCCCCTCCGCAGCCAGATTGTTTGCTCGCCAGCTCGCCCAGGGGCGCCGCTTGGCCATGGCGCCTTATCAATCATACTGATTATCGCCGGCCTCCAGCTTGAAGCGCGCCCGGCCGGCCGGCCGGCCGACATCCGATGGGTTCGCGCGCCGCGGCCGCCAGCCAGGAGCGCTGTTTGTCTTATTTACTCGCCGCACCAGTTTCCTTGCTTTGGCCGGCCGCGCAAAACCCACTCGGCCCGGCGCAGTGCACTGCAGCCGCCCGTCGGAGGTCAACAAATTAGCTGCACCGGCCGCAAGCTTAACGGCTAACGAGCCTCCTCCAATCATTGACAAACCTCTGCCGTCCAGTAGACAGGCCAATTCTATTGAATTTTAGCGCGAGGAGCCAATTTGTTGGCCTGAACGGGCGACTTAGGGGCCAGGATAGTTGTTGAAAATATTGCCCATTGCGCGCGGCGCCGCCGCAGCCGCCGCCGCCAACGCAAACGTCGACTGGCCGGCTATTCCAATCACCCAGTTGAATGAGCATCGACTAGGCCGCTGCAAATCGGGCCAGCGGCTGGAGGGTTCGGAGAGTCGGCTGGTGGCCCCGAGTGGCCAAGTGTGAAGTAGCACTTGACTGGCCCCTCGCAAGCCGCCATTTGAATGGAGCCGGCTTGGGCCCGCTCGGCTGAACGCGGCCCCAACTATCGCTAGCTCGCTGAGCCACCCAACAGGAGCGCCGGGCAGCCGAGGGGGGCGCTCGAGTGGCGGAGTAACAAAACCACTCGACACTATTCATCAGCCGGCCAGTGTTGGCGCCCCGCCAAAGCGCGGCCTATAGGAGGATCTTGCGCCTCCAGCGGCGCCAGCTCGGCCGGCTTACCTGAACGGCTAAGTTGGCGGCAAACTCTGGCCAGCAGTTGGCCGGCTCCGGCTGGAGGCAGCCGCTCAATGGGGCCAATCAGGTGAACGGCCGGACTTGATTGGGTCTGCGCGCGGCCGTTTGTTTCGCCCCTCTCGCGGGCTTCAATGGGCCGAGCGTGCGGCCACTGATAATTACTCGCCAGGCGTATTGGGGGTGGCCGCGGCCAGCCGGCTTACCTCGTTGAAGCGCGACTCTGGTCCGCGTTGGCGCTTCCATATCGCGCGCCAGATCAGATGGTCGTCGCTCCGCCAAAGGCCAGCCGAACGGCGCCGCCAGCGCCGCCAGATATGGAGGGCCGATGGATCTGGGCGGCCGATAGGTAGATAGCCGATATCTTGGCGCCCAGCGCCGGCAGCGCAGCGGCGACTCGAGCGCTAAGGCGGCCACTCGAGCCGAGCTTGGGGCGCCTATCTCTGCGGCGCCATCGCTTGAATTTACTCAAAAATTTGCCACCAGCCAACTGGCGCCATCTCGGCCAATGCGGCCAACAATGGGCCCTCAAGCGAGCGAGTCTTCCCCGCTTGCCAAGCACAATGGCCCAGGCCGAGCCTCTTGTTCCAGCGCCGCGCGGCCAGACGCACAATAGGCGTTGCGCAATCTGTCTTCGGGCTCGTTTGCAACCCTCTTCCTCCCTCCTCGCTTGCTCGCGCGGCTGGAGCCGATGGGCCGCAGCAGAGAGTGGGGCCAAGTCGGCAATCGAAATCCGAACGGGCGGCCGGCGCACGCAAAACACCTAACGATGATCAATGGGCGCCCGAAAGCGCGCGCTCAAGCCGGCGGCCGGAAGCCAAGTCGGCTGCAGGAAACAATGAATTGCAAATTATCCTCGCCTAGTGGGCGCTAGCTTGGCTTGCCTGGCCGGCGCAGCTCCGGCGGGCCCCATTCGGCCAAAGGCAAGCCCATTTGCGCCATGTTGGCCAGTCTAAGGGTTGGCAAGTTTCGCAACCAAGTAAATTATGATGCCTCTCGTCATCGCCAGAGTTTGTGCAAATGAAACTTTGAGCGCTCATTCTGACGGCCAAATTGATTGCGCAAACTGGCGGCAAAGGCAACTCCTGGCGCCGGATGGCAACTTTAAAGCCAACTTCGCTCGCCAGCTGATTTAATCTTGAAATAAGATTTAACTCTCACCGCTCAGTTAGCCGCCCTCTTTTCTATCCAACTGAAACTGGCTACCAATCTAACTTTAACGCGCCCAAACGGAGCCGGCAAGGATCGCTAGGCTTGTGGTGAAAAATCATCGCCGAAGGAGGGGGATTCCCTTTGGTTTGTGCTCTTGCATGATTGAAATTTGAATTGAGCGCCACTTTTGGAAGCGCGCGCTCGCCCGAGGCAGAGTTGCTCGCTTGAGGGGCGAGCAAGCAGAACTAGAAACTGATTATCTTGCCAGAGAGCAACGCTATCCATGGCAAAACTCGCCTCCAAACTCCACCTTCCATCCCTATCTTGGCTAGCTCGCCGGTTGCCAAACAAACTGGCTGGTTGCGCGCGAGCGACGGGCCAGGAGGCTGGGCGAAGCGGGCCGAGATGAGGGCCAGGAGCCGGGAGTTGGAGGCTAGGGCGGCGGGAGTTAAAATTGGGTCGCTTGGGCCGCTTGATTTCCGCTCCCGATTCAATCAGCGGCCAAAGGTTGGCCAACTTTCGATGGCTTCCACGAGCAAGCCAGCCAGCGGGCGCGCTGAACAGAGGGGAGGGCGGAGCCGAGTGGTTTGGGGCTGGGGTTGGTATAGTTTCTGAAGTAGGCATACAAGTAACTAATAACAATGATCGGCTCCCGCTGCCGGCCCCAGATTCAACCCTCGCCGCTCAATGGCTTCGTCAACAACCCGCTTCCAAATCTGCCCAAATCAACCCGCACGCTCGGCCCCAAAATTCGCCACGATCCAGGGAGCAACCATCTCGCTCGTCGACGTTTGGGGCTAAGCCGCAAACGTCGACGAGCAGCGCCCGGCGCTCACTTCCAAATCGCATCCAGCTAGCTAGCGAAACATTTTATTTCAATCTACTAATTTAAACGACAAAACTAAATCCCACTCGAGCGCCACTTGTGAACTCGCGATCTCAACACGAGAAGTCAGCCAGAGAAATAGGCCGCCGCCCCCCAAATCAGCTCGCCCACTTCCGTCCTGTCTCGTCTAACTGGCGCTGAAGTTTGCGCTCCGACAGAGATAGGCCGCTCCTCGTCCAAACAAGCTGCCGGCCTGTCAGCCCAAAGGGGCCGAATTTGCATGTTAGCCAGGCACCACTTTAGCTGCATTAGGGGTCCAGATAAGATCGAGCGGCGTAAGCAGCCGCCCCTGTCTGCCTATCCACTGGCCTCCCTCTAGCAGCAAAAGTAAGCCAACCTTGTTTAGCCTATTCAAGCAAACTCACCTGCATCGTTAGCTGGCGCTCTCGTTCGATCTGCTGACTCTCCCTTTGCTGGATTATTATTGGCTTCGATTTTCAAGAGGCGAGGAAGGGCTAATGTTAGTCGAGTGAATTTAGTCCAACTAACTAGGGACAGGTGAGCGAGTGGAGGCAACTTACTTTGAGTTGCACTTGTCGCCAGACATTCGTAGCCGGGATGAGCAATCAGCAGTTGGCTAAGAGCAATAGCGAGCAAAATTTGAACTAGACGTCTCGAGGTCGTTGGCTCACTCTCTCGGGCCTCCCTCATCCGCCAACAACCAAACTTGCCTCCAGCTCCCAACACAAAAAGCAACTCTCTCCTCTCCCGAAAGCTCTCGCCGCCTTCTATTCTTGTCGCCCGATTCATTTCGCTCTTGAGGTTTTGGTTTGTCTTGGATCAGAGAGTGGGATTCCGGGGGAACAAATTGACGATACAGGTGAGTTGCAAGTCTGGATGTACAAATGGGAGCAAAAACAGCTTGTAAAAAAGCAACAACCACCATGAACAACTCAGCCAAATTCTTGCAGCTCTCAATTGATTTCTTGAGTGCCAATGAAAATCTATCTGCCGACCTGGCCGGCCAAGACTTGAGCGGATGTTTGAGGTCCTTCTTGGCGCAGAGAGCTAGCAGATAGCTTGGCGTCTGCGCCTCGTCAGCCATCTCGGCCTCAGCTCTGCGTGCAGTGGCTCCATCTGTAGAACACGCGTTCGCTACAAAAATCCGCCCGCTTTCCGCAAATCTTGGTAAACAATTGATATGAATCATTTCTCCTCTCATATTTAGAGGCTCAGATGAAAACTATTCAGATAGAACACCCACAACGTGTAAAAGTGATTGTCTCCTAGGATGTCCAGCTCAAGATTCTCAAATTTTCTCGCTACCGCCGCTAGCTTTCAAAATTATCAGCAGCTTAGATTTGTCAGAAGAACCTTTCGCTTCGCCTATGGCTATGGAATGCCTCCACTGGTGAATGATGACGATTTCGCAAAGGTGGAGAATAAAGAGGAGTTAAAATTTGCAAAAGTGAGATTTGCCGGCATTTGGGAATCAAATTCACCTCTTGTTGACCCTGACTACGAGAGGTTCACGAGGTATGTCATGAGCGGGGGCCGCAAATATCTTGCATACAAATTGATGCATGACACTTTCTACGAAATGAAACTTATACGGTATCCAAAGTGGCGTAAGAGAAAGGAAAAGGCCCAGGCTGGGGCGATGGCCAAAGAAGATAGCGAGCAAGAGGGTGCAGATGAAAGCAGTGTAGGGGATCAAAATGCCGAGCAATCAGATGAGTTTATGTTAGATCCGATGAAAATATTCAAAAAAGCTCTAAAAAACTGCGAACCACTTGTGACAACCCAGAAGATAAAACGTGGTGGAGCCACATACCAAGTCCCGTACCCCCTGATGGATAAACAAAAAGAATATTATGCAACGAAATGGCTGATCAAAGCCGTCAAGGAGAGGTCAAAACCACGAGTTAAGAGATTCCCCGAGATAATGGCACGAGAACTAATTGAGGCCGCCCATGGCCAGGGAAAGGTCATCAAAATGAGGGACGACATTCATAGGTTAGCGGATGCAAACAAGGCTTACGCTCACTACAGGTGGGGTTAGTGGCCGATCGATTGACTCCTTCCACAAGAGACCGCTAGGAATAAAAGCTAGCTCGCCCAAAGCCCGCCAGCTTAGTAATAGGCTTTAAAACCGTAGAAACTTTTCATTATAACAATGCCAATAGGGCAAGAGAGCCTGTTGCCATAGTTTCGAGCGGGCAGTCAGCCAAATCCGCTCCAGAAAAGTGACCGACCGCGGCCCACAAAGGAGCTGCTCAATCGTTGGCTTAATTGATTTTTCCGCTCTCGATCCATCTTTCTACCTCCATTGAGCCAAATGCTTCCGGTTAGCCTCCAACAAGCTCTTTTGCATAGGGCAGAGAGATGCAAGGTGAATGAGCAAGCTAGCCAACTGAATGGACCACCGGGCTCGCAGGTGATCGACTAGAACTTATTATTCAGTTAGGCGGATTCAAAGAATGAGTGCGTTATGCCGCCAGCTTGCGTGTTAGTGTTGTTGGTGGCGGTCACAACAGCAAACCGTTTGCGAGGCAAATGGTCTGCTGCTTGCTATTGCGCTTGTTCTAGTTAGCTCGAAGGCGACCAAATGTATGGACATTCGGCTTCCTAACCCTCAACCAGGTAGACATGGAAATAGGAGGAGGTTTGGCGAGATGCGCGCGAGGAACTGGATGCGAGCGCTAGCTTTTTTGAGTCTAGATAGACTTGTTTGGCTTACGAGTGAAGCAGAGCCATGAGTCAAACTAGCCAGACAGACTTAGCGTGAACAGGAAAGCAGAGGCAAGAGCAAAATCAAGATCATAAGCTCAGGCTGGACTAACTAAATTGATTACAGCTCTATGGACGCTTTATTGTAACCAGACAAGCCGGCCCAATCATTGGCGAAAGTTAAACAACTTAGCCAGACTAGCTAGCTAGGCGATTTCGTCTTCTCCGTAGTCGATTGGGGACTCCGCTGTGATTTACTCGTGCCTGCAGCTAGTTGACTGCAAACATAGGCAACCTTCCGACTGCTGTCTCAACGAGACCTCTCACGTCTCACAGGGTAGATGCATCACAAGACGCCCACTTATCAGACGTCAGCCATTGAGAGGGCGAAAGATGTAATTCAGCGGCGAGAAGTAACGGGCTGCAGGTGATGCAAATCTCGCTGCGATTTAAGTGAGAGCTCTTTGCACATGCGCCATCTGCTTTCAATTCACCTGCAGGTCGCCAGGTAATATAACCTCGGAAATGAAGCTGGCTGCCTCGTCGCCGCGTAGAATGTCTATGTGGTCGACTTTGTCAAAACCTTTAGTGAAAACTGGCCTCACCTGCAAAGCCGAGAATCTTTCGCAAGCTCGCAAACTCTCCACGTTGACAGTGCCATCTCCATCGCCCTGTACTTCTTCGTACTTGCCGTCGCTTAGACGGCCCTTAAATACAATCTGACTGGGAGTTGCTATTCCATAACCGTAGAGACACCATAGCTCGACGTTTGGCACGCTCAGATTAGCCGCGATAGTCCTGGTGTCGTGCCACATTTCCATTTGATCAAACAAACTTGTTGCCTTGAAAAGTTCGTCAAGATTTTGCAGTGTGAAGTTGACAGACGAGGTCTGAACGAGTACCCGTTCTGGTTGAAAGGTTGGAGGCTTTGGAAACAGGTACATCAGCGAGGGGAAAGTTGATTGAAGTTTCTGGAGTATTTGCTTGTTCAAGAATGGGATTCCCAAATCGTCTCCAAAGAGCATTGCGCTTATGGCTTTGAATGAGCCATCCCAAGGTGAGCCTAAGGTTATGAGTCGCCTGATGAAAGCGTCCTTCCAACCTTGAGATTTTCTATTTAGAAAATAGAGTGAGTTCAAGCAGCCCATTGAGTGGCAAATTATTGTCACCTTCCTATAATTGTTCCTGATGTAAAGATCCTGTATCAGGTTAGTTAAATTACTAAAGAACTCGCCGAGCTCATTTGGCGCCTTCCTAAAATCAAAACCAGCACCAATCATGTTGCGATTTCTCGTGAATCCATTCTTACTCTCGAGAGTTGAGATAATTTTCTCGAAATAGTCGGTCTTTGGAACTTTCAAAATGTCTAAATAATCAACGCTGTCCAAAGAACCAAAGTTTGTCGGTCTAATTTGAACACCCTCGGCGTTCTGAGTGAGCCTTGTTGATGAATTGTAAGTCAACCTCAAATTGTCGCACAAACAATCAATCACCTCGGGGACAAGCAGGTGAAGGTTGAGCCATATATCGTACCAATCGCTGGTCAAGTCGCAAATGTAGTGGACTCGCGTGGTTTTGTTTAATTTTGCCTCCAACTGGCTGCCACCGTCGCCAGGTATGAAGAGGACAGGATTGTAGGTGCCCGCGAGCAGTTTGCCTTTGAAAGCCTGGCTACTAGGTTCATAATTATAAGTTTCCCCTTTGCTTGATTGCGCTTGAAGCTGATGGTTGTGGGCAGCTAACAAAAGGCTCGCAATGAGAGTGGGCAGGAGGAGGGTTGTGGCCTTAAGTCCTAGAATCATGGCAAATAAATAACCGGCGCCAGCTAATAACTGTTGCAGCAAATGGGACCCAAAGTTGGGTGATTTTTCTAGGCTTGAGCCAGGTCAAAAAAGGGAATGCCCACAGAGTTTGATGAGCATGCGGCTCCGATGGCGCATAACAAAGTTGTTGCCCCAAAGCGAGACGACCACTCGCCCTTATCAATGGACAATCTTGACAGCAAGCGAGCTCACCAATGTATCAACAACAACAACGAGAACAACACCAACCAAATTAGAGCCAGAGATTTTTGGTCAGATAAGAGGATGATCTTAAAATCGCGCCCATCGTTTGCTCGCCAGCTCTCTCAGCGGCCACTATGATTGAAGATGGTACCAATTGTCTATGAGGCTGAGAAACAGAAGGTTCCGCCTGATTCAAACGCAATTGAACTTTGCCCACCCCGAGCACCATAGTTCAATTGGTTGATCGCTTGATAAACTAGTAGCCTGGTGGCCGCTCCCTTGGCGCCGGAAACGAGCAAGCCGCCAAGTTGGCCAGCTCGAGCGCGTTAGCTTGACACGAAACCCGAAGATCAATCACCAATAATAGATCGCCCGTTTGCCAGAGAGCCAGGATGAGTTTGATCGTGATCGCGATCGCGGGCCAACTCGCCGGCTTCACGGAAACGCGGCCAATCTTTTATTGTGCGCCAATCGCGGGCGCCAGTTTGGGGTTCACCGGTTGGTTGGTTTGCCAATGGGTTGGCCGGTAGGTTGCGCCGTTTGGGTTTGCTTGTTAGCATGAGAATGTCCATTATGAGTGGAGGTTGAATTAGCATCGAAAGATGATAGATGGATGGGTAGATCGTGACTCCTAATTGCAACAACAGTCCGACCAACAACCAAGTGGCGGCGGCGGCGGCGGCGGCGGCTCGTCATTAGCAGCTCCCCTCTTGCAAGCCAATCAACGCCGGCCCACTTACCTGCAAGCTGCGCCTGAAAGGAAAACTATCTAAAACATCTGCTCTCAGCAAACTGATGACACCGAATGGCGGAAACGAAACTCGCTAAAGCGGTTCAACTTTCACCCATACTCATACAAATTGAGCCCAACGAACAAAGCGCGAGCTAAGGAGGCATCAAGACAGCAGCTTAGCCGGATAATGGCAATACTTGTCTGATTAATCAACATAATATAATCTTGTAGCCCGATGAGTTTGATAGCTGATGCGAGCGAGCCAGCTGGCTCGAGTGGCCGGCCGGCCACTCGTCTGCTTTAGTTGCCTTGCAGCAAATCAGATGGTTGCCAGATAAGCGCTAGGCTAGAATCATGTCCTTGCCGCCGTCTGGTTTGGGCACAAAATCCGCCTCCCGCTCATCTAGACAAGAAGCCCCGTGGATAGACTATTACAACATCGTTTCTTTTGGCCTCCGATCAAGAGGTAGCAAAGTGGCGCCGGCCAACGACGACAAACGAGCTCAATCTCTGTCCATACTAAAACTCATTGCGAGCTTTGGGCGCAACTCGGACGGCTGAGGGGCTGGCCCGATAGCAAATAGCAAATGGCAAATGGCTTCCCGATAAGGCTGCCCATTTGCAAGGATAGCGGCGCCACTTCGGCCGTCCACCTATCTCGTCGGGCCAATGGGCTCGCTCGCTGGCTGACCAACATCGAAAGTCAAGCCTACAGCTTGGGCACTTTATTAGCCGCATAAATTCACATCCCTCCGGCTCTTGAATTTCCTCTCCAACCGCCAAGTTGAGTCCTGTGGAAAGAAGACGGAGTCAACAATCTGGACTTATTTCGATGAATGGAATCAACGAGTGGCATGTCAACACACTAGCTAGCCAACTACGAGCGCCGCCACTCTAGCGAATGCCGTTGACACAGTCTTGTCAGCTCGAGCTCAAGCCTCAGAATGGCAACAGTTACCTGTTGTGTGTCATAGGAGAATGGAAGCCAACTGGACGCCACTAAACGGACCGCTGAACGCCCACACACGTCTTCAAGCCTTCACGTTGGAGGCTTGCAATTGTCTCGGCCGAGTATCCATCCAGGCCGATAAGGCTTGCGAGCAGGCGGTGGCTCGGACAATCTGTTAGCAAGAGCGAGAAAGATGGAGAGAGAGAGAGAGAGTGAGTTAGGGCGAGTTTCAATTGGATAAGAGCGAGCTCGGTCTTGCGCGGCGCCATTGTTGTCCAATCAAGATGGCCAACTGCGAGCAAGGGGGCTGGTGTTTGCGTTGACGCTCGGCTCCCGGCGCCCCTCAGGTGTCCCTCGAGTCTGGCGCGCTTCCAGTCCGCGGCCGGCCTTAACTCTCTGGACTTTGAGCCATCGGGAATCGTATAAAATTGGAGAAAGAATGAGCGCGCGAGAGAGAGAGGCGAGCGTCGGTGGATGGGATAAATGGGTAGGTGGGTCGGGAGGTAACAGGTCTTGCGTTTTGGAGGTGAAAAAGTGCACTCGCTTAGCAGAGTGTTCGGATAATCTAATTTGTGCTGGGCTTGTGTGCTGGAACTAGCAACTGGCAAGATGGCCGCCGCTCAGCACCGTGAACAATAACAGTATCCATCCGCATTATTTTTACCTGATGATGCCTTGGTGTTTGTGCTGTCGGCCAACTTTTGATATTCTACAACTGGCTCTCAATGGAAGCAAACAGATAGATCATCTACAAGCGAGCTGGCAAATATCGGGCAGAGGCAGTGGTCTGTTTGTCTGAGGCTTGGCCGCCGCCATTGCCAGTTTGGATTCAGAATTACTACCTTTCATTTTGCCTGATGATTCTCATTCAAATGGTCTGGTTTGTTAGGTGTTTTCCTTAGCACGCCCAAGAGTGCAAGTCATCCTTGCGTCCGTTTCACCTGTTGGATGGGCTGGAAAAAGTGTTGGCTTAGTTTCGGGCCGATTTGAGTTTGAGCGCGCGAAAGAGGGCGAGCGGAAAGAAATACGTGTGAGCAAGTGGAAAAAAAGAAGTGTAGGACACCGGGGGTTCCCAGGTGGTCTCCCTCCCAAGTACTAACCCGGCCTGAGGCAGCTTAACTTCGCTGAGCTGACGAGAAGCGGTGCTTTCTACCTAGTATGGCCCTACACGAAAGTCGAGAGTGAGCTCAGCCAACTATAAACCTCGCCCTACATCGGGCCTCCTGTTGCAGCTTCCTCGATCAACCTGCTCTCGCAATTCACCGCGCCAACAACAGTAATCGCTCATTCACGTTGTTCGCCTGCTCGGGCCGCTCAATCCCATCTACCTAGCTCGTGCAAGTTTGGCCACACTTTCGCCACTGCGCCAAGCTGGCTCCATTGCTCGCCCCCGATTCAGCTTGGCCCTGGTTGTCCTGAGTGTGGCTGGTTAATAACGTTTAATTTAGTCTCAAAATAGCCGCCCGCTCGTGGTGGCGGATTTTAAGACTGTTCGATTGAGCCGAATCCATAAGGTTCGAGCCTGAGGGTTAAAGTGGCCGCATTGGTTGGGTGGTCAGTAAGGCGGTTGATTCAGGTGAATTGATTGACCGTCGGGCGCAGGTTGCTCGCGTTGCCGCTAAGGCAACTCGGCCAAGCTGATCGGGCTTACTACTAATTAACCGCATTTACAACCAAACCAACCTCGCCTCCTCTCTCTCTCTCTCTCGGGCGGCCAAATTGGAGCCAGCGATTTGGGCCCATTGTTGGTATTAGGGAGGAGACGGTTGGCTTCGAGCAGGACAATGCTTGCCGATACTAGCGACCTGGTTTGCATGAGATAATGTGTGCGATTGTTTGCGGTGTCTGGTGGCAGAGACGACGGCGGCGGCGGCGAGCGAGCGACGGGAGGATGCCGACTGTCTAGCTGGGCGGCTCTCACCCTTGTTGGCCGGCCGACTGGGCGGACAAACAAACACACTGCACAGGTGGCGCGACCATTGTGTTTGGTTTGCGCGAAGAGCTCGTGTTGCGCAATAAAGTGGCCAGCCGAGCGCCAGGCCGAATAAGGCGGCCGCCGGTTGGCTGGCAGTCGTCAACTGGCGGCGCCAGTGTCGCGCTCGCCTCGTTCAAGGGTAAATCGCCAGCAGAGGCGGAGGTGGCAACATAAGTGGCACCAACGTAAGCTGCAGCGACAACTCTCGAGCTTGCTCTCACCTGGTCGCTCATGGCCAAGCGCATGAATATTTGCCCCCCAAACGCTCATGCTCTGCGCTTGTGTGGGCCGCACTCGAGGCGGCTGCATTGGCCATGGGCGAGCCGAGCTAGGCGGCTCCAAATTGGAAGCCTTGCTCGCGGGGTCCAGGTTAGCGTGGCGATAATTAATTCGGCCGCCCTTGCGCGCAACTCTGCTTTCTCATCCTGGCGGAGTGGTGGGCCTGGCGCGTTTTGCGGCGCCGCACTCAGATGGCGCGCGCGCTTGCTTTCGAGCGGGTGGGCGGGGCGCGCGCATGCGTCCGCGCGCCGAAACCCTGCGGCGGCGGCGCAGCAACAATGTGTTTGGCGCCAAGCTCGGTAGCTCACTCGGCCCGTTTTATCCGCTTGCTCGGCCAGGTGACGGGGCCGCCAGAGTGCATTAGCGTCGGCTGCTTCGGGTGGACAAGCGAGGCGAGGCGAGGTGAGGCGAAGTGAAGAGGGGCAGCGTGTGTTGGCACTTTGCTTTTGGGGCGACCAAGTTGAGTTTGTTGGCGGGCGAGATTTATGCGCAAACTGCCACCACTTTCCCCAGTCCGCCCAATCAAACCGAACCGCCGGTGGATCTATTTTTCATTCAAACTTTGCTCAAGCAGCTCGCCTTAGTTAGTTGGCGATCGAAAGGAAGAGCGAGCTCGGCAGAGTTTGGACAGAGCGAGAGAGGGCGGGCCACTTTCAACGCTAGCTCGGCGCAAACAAGAGCTCGCCAGATTGGAACAAGTTGGCCGCCTTGCTCTGCTTGAGCTCGCTTTCGTTAGTTAGTAAGTTTGGCGGTTTGAGAGAGTGAGAGCGAGAGGGGGCAGCTTGCGCCAGTTTCAATTACATCCGACCATCAGCGCAATCAGCACTTCAATTGCCTTCAGCCTCGAAGTTAACGGTAAGTTTGGCCGGCAGCGGCGGCGCGTTTGGTTTGCGAGCGCGTACGCAAGCAGCAAGCTCGCTGGGAGTTGCGCTTTCAGTTGGAGGGGAGAGTTCGAACAGGTGAACAGTGGGCAAAGTTGCGCCAGAACTAGATTTGTTCTCGTTTGTTGCCGCTGCTGTTGTTTCAGCGCGATAGAGATAAATTGAGTGGCTAGTTTGTTGAAAAATGGTGTCCCGCTCTCGCATTCAGTGCGCTCCTTTCGCCTGGCCAGCTTTGAGTTAGAGGCAAGCGGAGCGGCCGAGAGTTTGCAGTCGAGCTAGAGAGTTGAGGCGCAACGTCGAGCAAGCCGAGCGGAAGAGAGAGAGAGAGAGCGGCAAAGTTCGAGAACAGAAGCAACCGAACTGAGCCTGGCTAAGCGATGCTAATCTAGAGTGGAGAGTCGTGACCAACTTGCAAATATTTGCTCGCAAGTCCTCAATCCAAGAGCAGCGGCAGCAGCAACAACATCATCATCGGCGGCGGCATCAGCAACTCTGTCGCCGGCCAACGAAGGCAAACCTGAGCCAAGCGGCAAGAGCGGGCGCAAACCAAGGGAAAGCCGAAAGAGGGCGGCCAAATTGGGCGAGCGAGTGGAGTGGCTAATCGTATCATTGCGGGCGATCGATTGATTTGCGCCAGTATTGAGCACTCAGCGCTCGTTTGCCTTTGATCGTCGCAGGACGAGACAGATGCGAGCTTGGCCGAGTTGATCGCCTATCGCTTCTTGTTTCGAGCGGCCCATCGGCGCAGCATCCGAGCTCGAGCGAGCGAGCGAGCGAGCGGCGAGACTTTGGCCAGAGAGGAGCAGAGACAAGCGCCGAGATTAACATGTCGACGGCCAAATCGATGGCCACTTCGTACTTGAACGGCAAGCGCGCCGGCCAGCAGGCAAAGCCGAGCTCCCTTTTGGCGCCCACAAGCCAGCAGCAGCGCTTCAAGAGCTCGAGCTCGAACCTGTCCACGCACTCGCACATTCAGGGCCACTTTGCAAGCTCCGTGAACCAAAAGTCGCGACTCAAGTCGACCTCCATGAGCAACCTGTTGGCCGGCGGCGAGCAGGAGCGCCAGTCGCAGGCGGCACTCCAGAGCCGCATTCAGAGGCCCGTGAGCAGGAACGCGCTCGACAGCATCCACAACGGAATGAACGCAAAGTACGCGCAGGTGCAGAGCAAGGTGTACCTGCAGAACATCAAGCCGCCCTCGCAGCAGCAGCAGCAGCCTCAGCCTCAGCCTCAGCAACAGGTGGGCGCCGGGGCCTCCAAGATTCCGAGCTCGCGGTCGCCGTTGCAGCCGCTGCAGCCGGCTGACACGAGCGCGCGCCGGCCGCGACCTCTGGCGGCAACCAAGGCCACAGGCGACAGGGGCGCCCTGCAAGCAAAGGCGAAGGCCCTGCAGGAGGAGCTTGAGGTTTGCGAGCGCGAACGCGAGCAGCTCAGGTGCGAGCTAGAGAGGGAACGAGCTGACAAGGCGGAGAGTTTGAAGCAACTAAAGCTCGAGTTGCAGGAGAAGCTTGCCGAGCATGACAAGCAGAACGAGGAGTATCACCAGAAGTTGCTGGAAGCGTACGAGTTGGCCGATCAAAATCGGCGCGCGGCCGACTCAGTGCTGAGCGAATCGCGCCAAAGGGACGAGGAGTCACGAAAGAAGATTGAGGAGTTGGAAACGCAACTTTCTGAGTTGAGGGAATTTGTTACGATGAAAGAGGAGCTGACTGGAAAGATGTACGAATTGCGCGAACAAATTCGCGAGGAGCGCGAACGTTACGAGGAACAGTTGAAGAGTTTGCACCAAGTGTTTGAGAACGAAAAGATAAGGTAAGTTTTCTCTCCTCGGTTTGAATTACTTTCGTTTATTGGTTCAATTGCGTCTGATTTGCATGCGCCTCCTTCCTTCCTTCGTTCGCCCGTCCGCACGCTTTCCCGTTCAGTTCAATTGACAACCCCGTTTTCTCGCTCCCGTCGCTCCGACCACCTCGCTCGAACAAACAACCTGTCGCGCTGGCAACCAAAAGCCAATTGGAGCCGGGCGATCTCCAGGTGAGGAGGGGCCAGTTGGATCACAATTCAAACTACTTCAATCGCGTGAAGCCGGCGCTACAATCGAGCGAGTCGGTTAACAGCAAGCTAAGCGGCAGCAGCAACAGCATTGCCGCCGACCATTCCTGCCACAAGTGTCCGGCGGCCAATGGCGGCCGCATTGCAGGTGGAGCGCAATTGCGCCGCTCCGAGCAAGACATTTATGGCTCCAAAATGAGCACCAGAATGCAGGATACAGCTAAAAGCGCTTGGCGGGCGTCCAAACAGTTTGCCAGCTCGGTGATAACTGGCGGCGTCGGCCTGTCCGCCTGCCGCCAGTGCACTCGAAAGCGGCCCTCCACTTCCGGCTCCAGCGAGAGCGCCAGACAGGGCGGCCAGGCTGGAGGTTGCGGGCTGGCCGCCAACGACGAGCTCGGGGCCGAGCAGCACACGAGCGTCATAAAGGTGGGCGCGACGCCGCCACCGCCGCCACCGCCGCTACCACAGCCGCGGCCAGCGCTCGCCTGCAACCGGGAGGCCTCCATCGAGCGCGAGCAGCAACAGCAGCAGCAGCAGCAGCAGCAAAAGGTGCAAGTGTTGCAGAACAAACGCACTGAGAGCCAGGCAAACAACAACCTGATCAGCGTTGACGAAAACAACAAGCTCACCATAGTGACCAAGTTCAACGATTCCGAGTGCCAAGGGCCAAACTCGAGCGTTGCAATGGCGCCAGTCTCAAATGGAAGCGAGCGCAGCAGGTGCGAGAGCTCGAGCAGCGGCCGCGGAAGCTCAAGCGACGCCGGCTCGGCCGGAAGCCAGAACGGAGACGAGCACTCGGCTGAGATGGGCCAGCCAAGGGGCAGGGAGTCTGCGCTTGCCGTTTGCTTGATTGATGGCGCCAATCAGGGGGAGAGCGGAAACGGAAACGGAAATGGGAAGACAAGCGACGAAGCGCAGAGGGCGGCGGGCAAGCGGCACAAGCGGCGCTCGTCCTTGTTCAAGGCAAACAAAGTGTTCAGCGGTTCGCAGGTCAGCTTGAACAAGCTCAAGGGTTTCTTCTTCGTCTCGCAACACCAACAAACTTGCGACATTAGCACTAAACCAAACGCGAGCTTCCACTCGAGACAACTCCAAGCGGCCAAGTTGCCCCAGACGGCTCACTTGGAGAGCTCGCGTTTGAGGTGCATGGAGTTGAGCGCCAACAGTGGCAATAGCTCGCCCTCAATGGAGGCTGCAAAGGAGGAGCCCTCCGAGCATTCAGGCTCAAGGGGCCAGAGCGGCCAAGTGGGTCAAGGTGGCGCGGACGCGCTCGTTCCTGGGCCGGAGACACACGAGGCCAGGGAGGAGGTGGCGCCATCTGCCGGCGAACCTGTTTGCGCGCTTGCAAGCCCAAGCTGATCGGTTGTGGGCGCTTCATTGGAAACAACTAGTCAGCGGAGTGTTTTATCTGTAAATTAATCAATAATAACTGTCGGTCGGCCGGCCGACCGACCGGAAGCCGAGAATGGGAGAATGTAGATACATGGCCACACTGGAAGCAGCGCGCCGACTCGCGCAAACCGGCCGGCCTCGAGCTGTTTGCCTCGAGGAGGTGGCTCGGGGACGAACCCATGGAAGATGGAAGAGGCCACGGAGGATGATGAGAGACTGTGAGCGGACTTGGCGAAGCGTCCACGTCAGCTGCCCTAAATGCCAAACTCGACCTGTTCACCTGTCGCTTGTGCTCAACAAAGTCCACACACAAAACGGTCAGAGGAAAACCAAGCAACGAAGCCGCTCGACTGGAGCAAGCAGATGGAGCAAAATTAGGCCAAAATTCTTTGCCACGAGATAAAGAGAGGAGTTCCATTACTTTCTCCTGTGTCAAACAACAAATTAAGTTTCACTTTCATGTCCAGTTTTAGTTTGATTCAAAATTTAGATAGATGAGCCATCTTTTTCTCGTCGGAGTTTAGTTGAGCTGCTTGTTAGTGTAAACTTGGTCAGAGTTTGAGTAGCAAAACTGGCTAATCTCTTTCAATATTGATTAAAATCTCCCTACCTTAAAAGCATCCGAATGCGAGCAAATATTTCTATTCGATTGCGTCCTGGCGCAAGATTGAGACTCGCCGCCTTGCTTTTGCTCGCTACCTGTCGGCCATGCGCACTAATCAGCAGGCCTTCCTCCGTCGCCAATGACAACTCAAACGAATCCAAATCTCAAAACTTCAATTTGAACACAAACTGCCCGCGGCTCAACCCAAATATGATCATCATCATCACGCGACTAACAATTAAATAAAACTAACTGGCAGACTTGAAATGGAACTGATGGACAAAGTGCGACAGGTTGGCGAAAATTATGAGCTGAACAAGTACAAGTCGCTCAATAAAACCATTGAATTGGATGCGCGTTTAGCAAACGATCGCCTCTTGGCAACAAAGTTGCGCTTAAGCCAGGTTAGCTCGATGAATGATAAGCTAGCAAAAGAGTTGCACCACCTCAAGCAGGAGTTCCGCGTTCAGGAGAGGAAACTGTTGCTCACTGAAACGATGCTCAGGCAGCTGATTGATAGCCGCAACAGTTTGGATGCAAAGCAACCGACTGGCGCGAAGCCAGACTCGAAGGGCTCAAGGTTGGGCCGGTTGCGCGGCTCGACGAGGCCGAGGCGCCAGCTAGCGGCGGCGGCCGGGGCCCTCGAGCCGAGCGCGCAGGAGTGGGCGCCGCGCGAGCCGGGCGCCGGCCGCTGCCGCCAGGTGAGCAGCAGCGGCACCCAAACGCAAGCGGCCAACGGCCGCACCAAGACCATCATTAGCGACCTGCGGCAGCGGCTCAATTTGGTTGGCTCCTCGAAGGGTTAGTTTTGTGCCGGAGGAGGGAGGTTTGCTCGGCCCGTTTGGTGTGGCTGAAATTGCGCCGCGAGAGCGAGAGAGAGATAATTGTTGCAAGAGAGAAGGCGGACGAGAATGACTAATGATTATTGATTCTCCCAAACTCAAACTCCTCGCCCTCCATTGGCTGGCTCGCTCGCCCATCTGATTGCCATCCAAATCTAACAATCGCCATCGTCCGGCCCGCAAGCAGGCAAGCAAGGATTGAGAGGTAATGGCGGCAAGGAGCTTAGCCGAGAGGAGGGCGCCGCCGCTCTCGGGGCGCCGCAAGCCGTGAGCCAATCGGACATGGCCATCCAAACTGGAGGCGACGGCGGCGGCGGCGGCGAGCTGGAGGCCGCCACTCTCGCCGAGCTTGATGGATTCGGGCGGCTCGGCTCTAATAAGGCTGCGCTCTCTGATGATAACAATTCCGCTTCCATGACTGAAATGATGAGCTTTCGCCGCAGGAGCATCAGCTTGGATGACATCCTGGGCAACAGTTACGTTCACGAAACTGAAAACGGCGATCGTATCATCATAAGTCGCGGCTGGCCAACTGCTCGAGTGAGAGGACGGAGGCGCTCGCACAGTGAGCGCCACAGAAGGCGCCGGCCAAGCTCGGACGGCCGCAACCGGAGCCGTGGGCGCAAGTCGCGCAGCCTGAGCGCCAACAGAGTGGATGGCAACAAAGAGGACGAAATGCTTAGCGAGGAGCAGAAGCGGCGCTTGCTAATGGAGTTCCTGCACAGAAGCTGGAGGCTTGGAGAGGAAGGAGGCCAACTTGGAGGGTCTAGCGCGACAACAATAGTGTTGGGCAGGGAGATGGAACTTGAGACTGCGCTCAGGATTGGCCGCAGCCAAACCCACTTCGAGCCTCCTGCTCCAACCCGCGAGCTGGACGCCGGGCGCCTTGCCGGGCGCGCCGCCAGGGGGCCAGGCCGACTGGTGGTTGAGTACGAGCTGCCGGCCCACTCGGGCGGCCCCATCGCGCTAGCCGCCGACGCGGCCGCCTCGAGGGCCGCGCGCTAGAGGCGGAGGGGCCAAAACTCGGCCCGCCTTGGCCCAGATCCTTGTCCTCGCTCCGGGCTAGCGCACAGGTTTGGCCAGGAGCAGGCGAAAAAGCGATCATGAGCGGAGGGGGTTGCTCTGCGTGGACTCGGCAGGAGCGGATTCCGTTTTGTCGTGCCTGCTCGGAGTGCGAGCGGCCACAATCTATCCACCTCCTGCGAGGAGCGCAAAACTGACACAGGCGCAAACAAAGCCGCTCGCCCAACTGAAAGCCCGAATCAAGCCTCGAACGAAGGCTTCGTTACGAAGCGAGCTCAAAGCGAAACTGAAACCTGTGCTCGAGTTGAGTTTGTTCGCTTGCGCCAAGTGCAAACATGAAGCCGGTTGCACAATACTAGCGCCAACACCTGTTGCCCATTAATCGGCTTGCCTGCTCACTTTCGAGCGAGCCTCTCCTTGGCCGCGTTGGTCTTCGGGCGAGGCGAGGCGAGGCGAGCCGGCCGGCCGGCGGGACAAAATTAAGCCCAAAGTGTCCGGTTCTGGATCCATTCTTCGCCGCTCGGCTTGCCCAAGCGGCCGGCTGCTCGCTCACCTGGCCGCCGCTCGGCAGCCCGTCAGTAGGGCAGCTTTTAGCTCCTGGCTCCGAGTTTGCTCGCCGGCTAGCTCGGCCAGGCGGACAGATTAATGAGCTCGGCCGGCTTGGTCTTGGCCGCTGGAGCTGGAGTTGGAGTTGGCGCTCAGGAGGACAGATTGATCGTTTAAGACACATTCGCGCGGGATCAAAAACACGGCTCAGCTCTCGCATGGAAGCCGGATTTGCGGCCCCCCCCCAACTCCTCTATTGTATTCAATTGAAGCCGATTGGAGCGCGCAAATCAAATAAAGGCGCCGCGGCCAACTTCCGCCCCGAAAGTAACCATTATTTGTCTGCTCCGGGCGCCAGCAAGTCGCCGATTGGATGGATTGCGTCTCTGGCTAGCGAGCGAGCGAGTGTTTTCATTAAAAGTGTAATGGCGAGAGAGTAATTATTTGCGAGAGTTGGGCGAGGAAAACAGTGAGAGCAAATTGGATTCTTCCTCCCTCTCTCGATGGCGCTGCTACTGGATTTTCGTTGCAACTTGCTCGCCGGCTGCAGCGCCCGCTACCTGCATTGTGCATAGCCGATTAGTTGGCCCTCGGCCCGCCGCGGAGCTGGCCAGGTGTGTGCGCTTGGCGGCCAGTTCGAGTGGAAGTGGAAGTGGGGGTGGAGTTGGAGTTGGAGGGAATAGGCAACGGAAAGTGTGAGAAGCGGGGAAACATAACTGAGCCAATGGGAAACAATGAGATGCCGCGAATAAAAGTTAATAGCATTCAGCTGGTGCCGTTCTCAATTATATCCATCCGTCCGTCCGTCTATCCTGCCAGCGCCAGCCTAGCTTGCCGGCCCGAGAGTTGGTCTGCGTATATATGTATATATGTATGTATTGGATTTGAGCATGCAACAGGTAGCTCCGGCGGTAATCATGCGCCGACACAATGGGAGCGAGCAGTGAGGCGCGTTTGCTCGACTCCCCTGCGCAGCGCTCAAGCTCGCACTCTCACTCGCCTCAACCTGCTCACGAGACCCGCAATAGGCAGCAAGCCGCTCGGCCATCCATTATTGGCCGGCTCGCAACCCATTGGCCGGCTAACGAACGAGCCCATTATTATCATCGTTCGCAACACGATGATCTGAAACAAAAGCTGACTCGCCGGCCTCATTGTCGCTGATGGCTGAGAAAAATTAAAAGCAAGCAAATTGGCGGTAGATCGAGCGGACAAGAGCTGAGAGTTGGAGCAATGAGCGCGAAAGGTAAGCTCGAGTCGCTAAATATACATATTTCAAGCAAATGAGTTTCCTCGCCGGCTCGTCGACACTCTCGCTCTTGGCGGCGGCGGCGGCGACGGCGGCATCCATTGTTGTTGCAGCCGCCCCTCGCTTGCCATTATCCGCCGCACTGACAGCAGAGCCTCGGACATCCTCCAAGCTGAGGCTGGCTCATAGATTACAGGCACAAAGAGGCTGCCTCCATCGTCGCAACCCCGTGCGTCAGCCTGACTTTGCAAATTTCGAGTAAATTTCACCTCCCCTAAGAGCTTGTTACTCCTATGATTGGCCACCTCGAAACCTTTGTCAGTTGCCAGCCAGCTCTGTTGTCGCTTCCTCCTCGAGCTCAGCCTCTCGCCACTCTCTGCTCGTCTCAACCATCCAATTCTGCCGCGAGGCCAAAGGTCCTCCCAGCGCAGTGGTGGCATGATGAGCAATAAAAGTTGAATTCAAAATCCTCTCCCACCGAGTTGGATGGCTCCGCGCCGACCGCCGATTTGCAAGCCCAGCCTGAGCTCGCCTCAACCCCCAGCGCGTCCTTTAATGATGCCCGTTTGTATCCGCAAGCTGCAACCTCAACTCGGATGTCAGTTTTCCACCACGAAGCTGCAAGTCCAGGGTTCAGATGCTCAAGCCGCTCGATGTGGCTCATTTGCGCGCGATTGGCCTCTACATTCAAGCTGGCAGACTAAACCAATTGTTTGGGTCCAGGTATTTAGAACTTATCTCCGACGAGCCAACACCTGATGAGCTATCCAGCTTTGAGCTGGCTTGTTCAAGGCTCATTGCATGCAGCTTCAACGAGAAGCTTTCGGGCTAACGAAAGCTTGGACTTCAAAACAGAGCTGGATCTTTGTATCTCTGGTTAATCAATTACAATCTATTTGCAGCAGCCGTTTATTGAGCAGTTTGGTAGCGGTCAACCGATGAGTTTCATTTAGGCTAAAGGGCATCTTAGGCTTCTAAACCACATCGAGCAAACCACAAAGCTTTAGAGCCACTCTGATACGGACAATCTCCTAACGAAGTACGTGTTACATTGGAGTGCCTCTCGTCAACTCATGAGCCGGCTAAATAAAAATAGTCAACGCCCTTTCCTGACGAGAGCCACTCGATTTTGTACGTACCTGATCCAACCCTCGCACCTCAATCATGCTGCAGCTCCTTCTTGCGCTCTCATCCAGAACTGCACAACAACGACAGTTATCTTTGTTTCAACCGCCCTTTACCAAACAAACCCTTACTAGGACCTTTGTTCAGCTACTAGGTGTCATCCAACTGACCTGGCAGATCTTTGCGCTACCTTCAACCAAAAGCCTAGCTGAATGCTGAGCTAACTAGACGAGATGCGGCCCTCGAACATGGGGCCGATCATTGACAACACTGAGAGCAACTTGGCTGCTAATGTTCAATTGGTCCGAGCTGGGCGAGAGCGCTTAGCTGAAAAGTTGGCATGCCAATCACGACAGGATGTCCTTGTTAAGCGTTTTTATTGCAGAAACCTTCAAATCTAACCCAGATCCACACTTTTTAGTGCTGGCTCGCCAAGTTTTATTGAGGCCGGGGTTTAGGATCGGATTCACTGCGAAGTGCGAGATGATGCTAAGAGTGTAACCCGCCGACGCCCTCGGAACCTCGACCATATGATTGGCGTGCGCCTCTTCCGAGTAGCACCCATCTTGCGTTGATTCTACAGGTGCACCGATGAAATACACACTTGCACTAGGTTCGGGCTATTATCATTGGCATGAATGCACCTTTACTGCGGAACGGGTGGTCTTTAATCATTCAATTCGTTAGTCAGATCGAGGTTTTTGGGCTCCCTCGCCGGACTGTCTGTCTAATTTATTGAAAGTGTTTCACTCGCTCGTATGCTCGAAATGTGAATGCTATCCACATGTCTCTTCCCTGAATCGTCGCTCAGATTGCTGGGCTATTTGAGCTACCTGAGGCAGAGTGGTAATTGTTCCACTGACAAGGTGAACTGACTATCCATCATCAACTTTCGACCTCTAACACGAGTTTATGTGCTTTCCCCGCGACTAAACCAGCAACTATGCGCAACCGATGAGTTTTAGTTCAATTGCTTTCTCTTGGTCTTGGTCTTGCACGGTTAGATTATGAGAGAGGCTCATGAGTCCATGTAACTGGGCAGACAGTTTTCCTAGTTCATTGTTCCTAGATCCTTGAGCTAGAAACTTTTTCAAGATCATCTCTTCAGCCTCAAGCATCATCAAATCTAAGAATCATGATTTTAACAGCTCTGTTAATCGCAGGAGCAGTTTTGTTAGCTCCAGTTATATACCTTTTGGCCACAACAGCCGTTCGCAACTATCGAGCTCATAAGTTTTTCGAGAAAAAGTCGCCAAATTTGCCTGTACTTCCAAATCCAAAGCTTCTGAGTGGCCATTTTGATGAATTGATATATGCATTCGATGGCTGGAAAAAGGTGGAATTGAACCACGAAAAGTATGGAGACTCTTATGGCTGGTTTTACCGCGACAAGCCAATAGTTAGCACAATCGATCTAGACTTGATCAAGACCATTCATTTAGATCAGTCGAATGTGCATATAAACAACTTATCGACTGATACTCCAATCGATGAAATCGAGATTGACTGCATTATAACTGCAAAAGACGAGCAGTGGCGTCGATTGCGCAAAGCATATGGGCCAGCGATAGCGTAAGTGACTTCCGGATTCTTTCGATATCTTCGAAGAGTTCGAATGAAATCGATCCAACTAATACGCCTTCTCTAGTAATCACAAGGTCAAATCGACTCCCGTACAAGCGGAGATGCTTTCGGCTGCTGAAAAATTAGTGTCGCACATCGAGCAAAAGCTGAACGAGGCCAAAGAGCAAGGAGACGAACGATCCATCATTGCAAATATGGACGACATCTCACACCGTTACACCCTTGACCTCGTGTTCAGGTGCTTCTACAAGCAGGATGACATCATTAGCTATCGAACGGAACGGGACATGTGGGTCGACATGATAGTTGAGTCGGCGGATAATCTGATCAACCCTCTCTTCTATTTATGCATTATATTTCCCTCGTTGAAACCAATTGTTCGGTGGTTGATCGAGCACTTCAATTCGCTTGGATACGTTAGACGCAAGTTGATGAATTTTATCGAGCAACAGGCCAAACTTAATCTCAAGGCCAAGCGTGAGCTTAAGCGAGCTAAAGCAAGAGACCCAAGCCAAACAATTGATCCGGACAATTTTAAACTCTCGGACGGAACTATGTTCAGAAGGAACTTGATTGATTCCGTGATCGACCAGTTGCACGATGGAATAATCACAAAGAGGGAATACTTGAACTCGACATTTCTCCTCTTCCTTGCGGCCAATGTGACTAGCTCGGCGGCTCTATCTAAGACCTTCTACCTACTAGCAGTCCACCCGCAAGTCCAAGATAAGCTCAGAAAGTCGATCACAGAACATGGGCTTGAATCCGAATATCTCAGTTGGGTGATCAACGAATCAATGCGCTTGTATCCCCCGGCTTTAGTCAGCGAGTGGAGACAGGTGACCCACGATATCGAGTCAAAATGTGGCCTGATTCCCAAGGGCACGTTTGTCGCGGCGCCCACCAATCTAACCAGCCGATTGCCCAAATACTGGGGCGACGATGCTCAAGAATTCAAGCCGGAGCGCTGGAGCAATCCAAGAAGCTTCCATCCGGCACAGTTTCTGATCTTTGGAATTGGTACACGCAGTTGTCCAGGAAAATATTTCGCAACTCATGGGATAAAAGTGATTTTGAACACTCTACTCAAGCGGTACAAGCTCGAGAAGGTTGAGGAAACCGTCAAGCCTGCACTCAAATGTTCTCCCCTTCTGAGTTTCACCGTCTACGAGCAGCCTGTTTACGTAAAAGTATCACCACTAGAGACATGAGCCACAAAGTATAGTGTGGCGAACACGAACATAAGATGGGAGGAGTTGCTAGATGTTGCTAATGGTTGTGGTACAGAATTGGGCTGTTTGTCGAGATTTTCAAGCACCAAAAAAAAACTGGGATCCATCCTCCAACAGGCTCCCTTTTCTTCATGGAAAACTTGCTTCATAGAAGAAGTCATAGGATTCTAAAACCATGCAACAGTTTTGAGAAGTTTATCACAACTGCGAGAAAGCTTCCGAAGTTGATTGCAAGCTCATAGCTCGTCGTGGTCGTATTTTGGGCCTGAAAATTCTTCATGGGTTATAAAGTCGTCTTTGTCCTTATCTTCGTGCATAAATATTTCGTCCACCATTTGTAACTGGTCAGGATCATCAGCAGATCCAAGGTCACCCTGTTGCTTGCCGTGATTGATTTGTTTCTTCAAAAAGTCGCCTACCTCCTTTCTCGAGAGTCGATTGTCATTGTCGGCATCGATCTCCTTGAAAACGTTGACGGGTTTTGGTCCATCCTCTATCTTAAGCACCTCAACTTCGAAGGTCAGTGTTGATCTTGGAGGTATCTGATCGTGTTTGGCCTAGTTTAATGAAAATTACAGCGAGAAAGTTAGAGAGAAGATTAACCGAACTTGATCGTTAGATGGTATACTTGTACTCACATCTCCGTATCCTAGGTGTGGCGGAACGACAAGTTTACGTTTTTCGCCCACGCAAACGCCAATCAGCCCTTTCTCCCATCCTAGGATCACTTGGCCGATTCCAATTTGGAAGGAAAGAGGCTCATTGCGTTCATAACTATGGATTAGAGAGTTCGATCAGCATCAAAGCGAGCTTTTTAGACTGTCATGTGTAGTCCAGTTCACTTACCTTGAGTCGAAAACATGTCCATTCTCCAAGGTTCCTCTGTAGTGGAGTGTCAAAACATTTGTTGCGACCGCTTTTCGATCGCAAACCTCTGGCTTGAATGTGTAATGTATTTGTAAATCTTCCAGCTCATTTGATGTCTCCGTCAGTCCAATTGTTGATATAAATAATAGAGTAGATATAGTATAGAACATCAGGGCAGTTGAGTGTTGCCAGATTTTTGACATTGTTTGTATCTTGTACTTTGCGCTCATCCCGGTCGAGAAGATTTGGCTCTGGAATATACAGTCAACGGATTTTATTTGCAGCGTTCCTACGATCACAAAGTTTAACAACAAAATCACCGCAAAAACCATCCGCTTAGTGATGAATCAACCTTTATCGATAAGTCATTATGAGTCTGTTAGTGAATCCTTCACCTGTGCTAGATTCAATCTCTGAGCTGGCAGGACTATGGCCAAATTCCAATGCATCTACCTGTTTGCCAGCCTGAATTCGGATCTCTCGTATGCGGTTCCGAATATGCGGTTCAAATTGTAGGGCGTTCGCAGGTATGACTTTGAAGGCTCCATAAGACATCTAGGGTGGACAAGTTTTTTGTACGGAGACTAGTCAGGTGTGGACTTGTCTTTCGAGAGCGAGAGAGGATGGCACTTTTTTCGGCCGGGCTCGGCTCAGGTACCTCCTATTCTAGCAACTCTGGTCAGTGCACAGGGACGAGATCCCACTCAGTTTGATTCCTCAGTTAGATTAACCTGCACCAGTTTGGCGGGATGCTGCCTCTGTGTTCGACTATTCGCGAGTATATTTGATCTAGGCGCATCTTGATACGGGATCTCTTTTTCACCGATCTGCTGATCTATCGTTTGAACTGTTACAATCACAATTTGAGTTCCATTTCGATATTGCAGAACTGTCAATTGAAAGATTAAGTGATCGTAGCGAGCGTTGATGACTGATGGACTGTCTCTTCGTGATAGCGGATGTAGGATAGTTTGCTCGCTCCGAACGAACATCCTCTTAGCTCCACTCAATATATACGATCTCACCGCGACCAGACAATTGCACAAGATCGTGTGTGCTCGAATTTGAATGCATCCAGCACTTGCAGTCGATAAAACGTACACTTTTGTTCAATCGCCAGTGATCCTGGTAATCACCATAAGGGTGGGAGGTCTTACCAGACGACAATTGGTAAGCTCGCACAGGCAAATCATGGGCATGCATGTAATGGGCCCCATTAAATGGGAACACGGACATAGGATCGACAATTATCCAGTGAGTCTCGCGGGGAGCCGAGCGGTAAGCCCGGATCGGATACGACGATTCACTCTTAAACCTAACAAACTTGCTTGTTGGACAACATAAGAGCCTACTAACTCCACAGCATTTGAATTTCAACATGGACTCACAACCAGCCGGCCTCTCCCCCTTTTTCTCGTTATTAGTTTTTTAATCAAATTTAGGCAGATAAGCGCACAGGGCAAATAATCTAGCCACCGAGCTGGAAATCTAAGCGCCATGATCGGTGTCCTGTTGCTGACTCCACAGGTGACTATACAGGGAGCTTGGTCTGGCCAGCAATTGCCTGTGAGTTCCTCGTTCCAAGATTTTACCTCCCTCCAAGACAAGTATCTGGTCGGCGTCAACAACAGTTCCCAATCTGTGCGCTATCCTAACAGAAGTGCGGTTCTCTACAGCCCGTCTTAGAGCGGTCATAATTTTTGCTTCCGTTATTGAGTCCAACGACGATGTTGCCTCGTCGAAAACAAGGATTGGACTATCCTTTAGAATGGCCCTCGCAATGGCAACTCTTTGTTTTTCGCCACCGCTTAGTTTTAATCCTCTCTCTCCAACTTGAGTGTCATAATCGTTCGGCCAACTCGATATTGTTTCATGCAATTCGGCCATTTGAGAGGCAGCGATCACCTTCTCCTGTGAGGCTCCAAAATTTCCATAGTGAATGTTGTACCTAATGGTGTCGTGAAATAAGACTGAATCCTGGGGAACTACCGCTATTTGTTTCCTTAGATCATCTAAATCAACGTCCCTAATATCCTGGTTGTTGATGAGCACTCGGCCATTAAGTGGGTCATAAAATCTATATAACAGTCTCACTATTGTTGATTTTCCACATCCACTTCCGCCAACAATTGCTATCTTCTTGCCGGCAGGTACATTAAAACTTAGGCTATTTAAAACATTTCTACCCTGACTGTAGCCAAAGGTAACATTATCAAACTCAACAGATGCGCTATCCTGTCTAATTATCAGCCTTGGTGCGTCTGGTTTGCTCTTGATTGCACTAGTGACGCTCATAAGTCCAAACATAGATTGCATATCAATCAGGGACTGTCGCACCTCTCTGTACACAGTGCCAAGGAAATTCAATGGCATTTGAAGTTGAAACAATAATCCGTTGACCATTACTAGGTCACCGACGGAAGTTTGACCCGAGACGATTTGTTCGGCTGACATGATCATAATCCAGGTGAGGGCACCGCTCAATATCGCCTGTTGTCCAAAGTTAAGCGCCGCCAATGTTGTGTTTGTCTTCAAAGAGGCTGCCTGATATTGTTCCAGCAGTTCATCGTATCGGCGCGATTCATGTTTCTCGTTGTTAAAATATTTAACAGTCTCAAAATTGATTAGAGAGTCGATGGACCTAGAGCTGGCTTGAGTCTCTGCTTTGTTCATTTGAATCCTGAATTTCGTTCGCCATCTGGTGAAGGCAAATGTGAACGCCGCATAGCTACTTATGCAACCAATAGTTACTAAAGCAAATTGACCACCACATTTGTAGTAGAGAATCGAGCTCACTAAGATGACCTCAAATGTAGTAGGAACGACATTAAAGACTAGCGATGTTAGAACAAAGTTGATTCCACGTGAACCTCTGTCGATCGATTTGCTAAGGGCGCCTGTTTGGCGATTTAGATGGTAGGCAAGATCAAGCTGGTGGAGATGAGAGAATACGTTGACAGCCACTCTTCGGATTGAATCTGTCGCGACCTTGGCGAACACTGAGTTGCGGAGCTCGTTGAATAAAGATGAGCCGGCTCTTGCTGCTCCGTAACCTAGAATGAGGCTACAAGCCATAGTAAATACTGTGCTCCTCGCATCATCCAAATTGAACAGTTTTTTAGCAGATTTGTCATCACTAGCTGAATTTTCGTTCAAAAAGTCGATAACATTCTTGAACAGGATAGGGGCTTGTATAGAGATAACTTTTCCAGTGATGAGCAATCCCAGCGATATCAGAACGCGCCTCTTGACGTCGGGTCTATCCTTGGGCCAGATGTACTGGACCATTTGCTTGATTATTTGCCTATTTGAGTCTTTCAAGTTTTGTCCATTCATAGAGTTTGATCCATAGCTGTTGGCATCGGAGAACCATCTGGATGATGGTCCACTTCGTACCCGAGATCTAGATGTTAGAACGCAACCCTGCCTGATTATGGGCCTCATACCAAGTTTGATGGGCCACATGGCACAGTTCTAAGCTAGATGCGGCTTGAGGACCGACAATATTATTCACCCTCTATCTCTGTGAATACCATTTCAGTCAGGTGAACCAGCTTGGGAAACCGAGAACAAACATGACCGAAGAGTGTGCATCATGACAAACGCGAGTCATGATGTCAACAAAGTCAAAAACATGAGGATCTAACCTTTGGCGGGCAGCTGGACGCAGGCGCGAGCGGGCAGCACCGCGTTGGGTTTGACCAATTGAGTGAAAAAGCCTAACGAGTAAAATAGATAACTGTACTCATTGTAATATTAAATCACCAACAACTACATTATGAACTGAAGAACTTTTTAATCTAAGCCAGTGCCATACAGCAGTATCAATATCGCAGTAAGAACACTATTCCCTACAAGATGATGGGCTTAGATTTCACGACCATGACTCCAGAGCAACAGAGGCGTCTTTTCAGTCAACCGCCACCAAAACCACCCAGCTCTGAGGATCTCGAGGAGAAGTCGAGGAAATGGCAACAATTACAATCGAAGAGATTTGCCGAAAAGAGAAAGTTTGGTTTCGTAGACACCCAAAAAGAGGAGATGCCACCAGAGCATATAAGAAAAATAATCAGAGATCATGGGGATATGAGCAGTAAAAAGTTCAAGCACGACAAAAGGGTCTATCTTGGCGCCTTGAAGTATGTGCCCCACGCTGTTTTGAAGTTGTTCGAAAACATGCCAATGCCTTGGGAACAAATTAGAGACGTTCCAGTTCTATATCACATCACCGGAGCGATAACTTTCGTCAACGAGACACCTAGAGTCATTGAGCCAGTCTTTATGGCACAATGGGCAACTATGTGGTTAATGATGCGGCGAGAGAAACGAGACCGTCGTCACTTCAAACGAATGCAATTTCCTCCCTTTGATGACGAAGAGCCACCTCTAGATTACGCCGACAACATACTGGATGTCGAGCCTCCAGAGGCCATTCAGTTGGAGTTGGACCCTGAAGAAGATATTGTTTCAGAGTGGCTTTACGATAACAAGCCACTAATTGGTACAAAGCACGTCAACGGCCCAACTTATCGAAGGTGGCAATTGGACATTCCGCAAATGGCCAACTTGTATCGTCTGGCAGATCTATTACTAAGTGATATTACAGATGAGAATTACTTTTATCTTTTTGATCTCAAGTCTTTCTTCACCGCTAAGGCGCTGAATGTAGCCCTACCAGGCGGACCCAAGTTTGAACCTCTAGTCAAAGAAGTATATCAAGCCGATGAGGATTGGAATGAATTCAATGATATTGAAAAGATCATCATACGTCAGCCAATCAGGACGGAATACAGGATAGCATTCCCGTATTTATACAACAACCACACGAAACATGTTCATATGACAAGGTAAGTTTCAAAAAATGAAAACGTATCTTGTTCTTTCATACACATATTTAGGGCTGGTCAATTAGATTTGATAGATTGACTTGCCAAAGGCTATGTGTTATATCAAAGAGTTCCTGAAGCTGTCATAACAATTAGCTCTATCGAACGCAGAACGCAGTCATCCCTTCCTCTAATAAGTCCACGGTTTGGGGCCTGGCGGACTGTCAACATTTCGACAATAGTTGTATTCTTGAACTATCTCACTAACCATACCCTCTAAACTGTCTATCACCTGCAGATACTACTCTGCAAGGGTGGTTTACTTCAAGCCTACGACCTTCTCTCCTGATCTACCGGCGTTTTACTTCGACGATAACTTGGTCAATATGATAGGTAGAGTGAAGAAACCTTTAAGACCAGAGATCCCTGATGAATATGACGACTTTGAACTACCCATAGAGATCGAGCCTTTATTTCTCGAATACGATCTTGAGACTCCTCTAACCTCGGATGCGCTTGCCCTCTTGTGGGCTCCTGAACCTTTCAACAAGAGATCAGGACGTATGAGAAGAGCCGTCGATGTGCCGTTAGTGAAATCCTGGTACAAGGAGCATTGTCCGCCAGTCTTTCCCACTAAAGTCAAAGTCTCTTATCAGAAATTACTCAAATACCACATACTTAACAGCCTACGCTATAGACCGCCAAAGCCTAAGAAGAAGCGGTTCTTGTTTCGATCCTTCAAATCAACCAAATTTTTCCAAACCACCACATTGGATTGGGTAGAGGCAGGCCTTCAGGTTTGTAGGCAGGGTTACAACATGCTCAATTTGTTGATACATCGAAAGAATCTCAATTATCTCCACTTGGACTACAATTTCAACCTCAAACCTGTAAAAACACTCACCACCAAAGAGAGAAAGAAGTCTAGATTTGGTAATGCTTTCCATTTGTGCAGAGAGATATTGCGCCTAACAAAATTGACAGTTGATAGCCATGCTCAATACCGTTTGAACAATATTGATGCCTTTCAACTCGCTGACGGTTTGAATTATATATTCTGTCACGTCGGCCAACTCACAGGGATGTACAGATACAAATATAAGCTAATGCGCCAAATCAGGACCTGCAAAGATTTAAAACATCTGATATACTATCGTTTCAATACTGGCCCAGTTGGCAAGGGACCAGGCTGTGGATTTTGGGCACCATGTTGGAGGGTGTGGTTATTTTTCCTCAGAGGAATAACGCCTCTCTTAGAGAGATGGCTCGGCAACTTGCTATCTCGCCAGTTTGAAGGAAGACATTCTAAAGGTATAGCCAAGACTGTCACAAAGCAACGAGTCGAGAGTCATTTTGATCTGGAGCTACGAGCCTCGGTGATGCATGATATTGTCGATATGATGCCCGAAAACATAAAACAAAACAAGGCTCGTGTGATTTTACAGCACCTAAGCGAAGCTTGGCGATGTTGGAAGGCAAACAAGCCATGGAAAGTTCCTGGTCTACCTATACCGATCGAAAATATGATTTTGCGTTATGTCAAGATGAAGGCAGATTGGTGGACGAACACGGCCCACTACAACCGTGAGCGGATAAGGCGAGGCGCGACCGTGGATAAAACTGTGTGTAAGAAAAATTTGGGGAGATTGACTAGGCTCTATCTCAAAGCTGAGCAAGAGCGCCAACATAACTATACCAAAGATGGTCCTTATATAACTCCCGAGGAAGCCCTCAAGATTCATGAGACGATGATCAGCTGGCTCGCACAAAGGCGTTTCTCTCCTATTCCGTTTCCGCCTCTCGCCTACAAACACGATACAAAACTGTTAATACTCGCTTTAGAAAGGCTCAAGGAAGCATACAGCGTCAAGAGTAGACTTAATCAGTCGCAGAGGGAAGAACTTGGCTTGATTGAACAAGCTTACGACAACCCTCATGAAGCCCTGTCGCGTATTAAGCGGCATCTCCTGGTTGGTAGGTGTTTCAAAGAAGTGGGTATCGAGTTTATGGACCTATACTCGCATCTCATATGCGTTTATGAAATAGAACCGCTCGAAAAGGTAACCGATGCTTACCTAGACCAGTATCTATGGTATGAGGCGAGTAAAAGAAAACTTTTTCCCGCTTGGATCAAACCTGGTGACTCAGAACCACCACCACTGCTCGTATACAAATGGTGTCAAGGCATTAATAATCTGACAGACGTTTGGGACACCAGTGAGAACGAGTGCAACGTTTTACTTGAATCTAGATTCGAGAAAGTTTACGAAAAGATCGACTTCATTCCTTTGCGTGAACTATTGAAATTGATTGTCGACCACAACATCGCTGATTACATGGTTGCAAAGAACAATGTAGACATCAACTACAAGGATATGAACCACACTAACAAGTATGGTCTGATTCGGGGTCTACAATTTGCATCATTCATCGTTCAATACTATGGTTTAGCTTTGGATCTGATGGTTCTGGGTTTCAGAAGAGCAATGGAGATGGCTGGGCCACCAGCTATGCCCAATGACTTCCTCACATTCGAGGACATCCAGACTGAGACGGCCCACCCTATACGCTTGTATTGTAGATACGTGGACAAGATTTACATGTTCTTCAGATTCTCCGCAGAAGATGTAAAAGATCGCATACAAAGTTATCTAACTGAACATCCAGACCCAAACAACGAGAACATCGTCGGTTATAACAACAAGAAATGTTGGCCCAGAGATGCGAGAATGAGGTTGATGAAAAATGACGTTAATCTTGGCCGAGCCGTTTTTTGGCAAATCAAAGACCGACTTCCTAGGTCCATCACAACAATCGAATGGGAAAACAGTTTTGTTTGCGTCTACAGCAAAGATAATCCTAATCTGCTTTTCAATATGTGCGGATTTGAGTGCCGGATACTGCCGATCTGTCGTATGCCGGTGAAGGCTAATCGCGCGGAGAGATACCTCTCAAAGAAGGACGGCATTTGGAACTTGAAGAGTGAAGCTACTCAAGAGATTATTGCACAATGTCACTTGAGGGTTGATGATGAGTCGATGCAAAAGTTTCATAATCGGATTCGGCAAATACTAATGGCCTCAGGCTCCACTACTTTCACTAAGATAGTCAACAAATGGAATACTGCGGTCATTGGCCTTATGACTTACTACCGAGAATCAGTGGTTAATACCCAAGAACTATTGGATCTTTTGGTCAAATGCGAGAATAAGATACAAACTCGCATCAAAATTGGCCTGAATTCTAAGATGCCCTCGAGGTTTCCACCAGTTGTATTTTACACTCCAAAAGAATTGGGTGGTCTTGGTATGCTTTCAATGGGCCACATTCTTATACCTCAGTCCGATTTGAGGTGGTCGAAGCAAACTGACGCGGGAATCACTCACTTCAGGGCTGGGATGAGTCACGAAGAGGATGCACTCATACCGAATCTCTACAGATACATCAGATCTTGGGAGACTGAGTTTGAGGATTCCATCAGAGTTTGGTCCGAGTATGGGGTGAAAAAGCGAGAAGCCGAAGAGCAGAACCGGAGATTGGCTCTCGAGGATCTTGAGGATAGTTGGGATCGCGGAATACCGCGAATAAACACTTTGTTCCAAAAAGATCGCCAAACACTAGCATATGACAAGGGGTGGCGCGTAAGAACTGACTTTAAGCAGTATCAAATGCTGAAGCAGAATCCGTTTTGGTGGACGCATCAACGTCACGATGGTAAATTGTGGAATCTCAATGACTACAGGACTGACATGATTCAGGCTCTTGGCGGAGTCGAAGGAATATTAGAGCACACTTTGTTCAAAGGTACTTACTTTCCAACTTGGGAGGGTCTGTTTTGGGAAAAAGCAAGCGGCTTTGAGGAATCGATGAAATACAAGAAGCTAACGAATGCTCAACGATCTGGTTTGAATCAGATTCCAAATCGTCGGTTTACATTATGGTGGTCACCAACAATCAATCGTGCAAATGTTTATGTTGGCTTTCAGGTGCAACTCGACTTGACTGGCATTTTTATGCATGGTAAAATCCCAACACTCAAAATCTCCCTGATTCAAATCTTCCGAGCGCACTTGTGGCAAAAGATTCACGAGGCGCTTGTGATGGATCTTTGTCAAGTTTTCGATCAGGAATTGGATACTTTGGGTATTGAAACCGCACAAAAAGAGACCATACACCCGAGAAAATCATACAAAATGAACAGCAGTTGCGCAGACATCCTCCTCTTTGGTTCAAACAAATGGGTAGTCTACGAGCCCTCCCTTCTAACAGACACAAAAGCGTTGACCGCTGGACACACAACAATGAAATACTGGGTTGATATACAACTTAGATGGGGCGACTATGATTCTCATGACATTGAGAGATACGCACGTGCAAAATATCACGACTACACAACCGACAATATGAGCCTATACCCGTCCCCTTTCGGAGTTGTTGTCGCAGTTGATTTGGCCTACAATTTATATTCAGCATACGGACACTGGTTTCCGCTTCTCAAGCCACTGATGCAGCAAGCCTTGGCTAAAATCATGAAAGCTAACCCAGCTCTGTATGTTCTGAGAGAGCGCATACGAAAGGCGCTCCAGTTGTATTGTTCCGAGCCAACGGAGCCATACTTATCCTCGCAAAACTACGGCGAATTGTTCTCAAATCAAACCATTTGGTTTGTTGATGATACCAACGTCTATCGTGTTACCATACACAAAACTTTCGATGGAAATTTAACCACAAAACCCATCAACGGTGCAGCCTTTATTTTCAACCCTCGGACGGGGCAGCTATTCTTGAAAGTGATCCACACGAGCGTCTGGTCAGGCCAAAAGCGTCTTGGTCAGCTCGCAAAATGGAAGACCGCAGAGGAAGTGGCAGCTCTCATTCGTTCGCTACCGATCGAAGAGCAACCCAAACAAGTTATAGTGACTCGACGTGGAATGTTGGACCCACTCGATGTAAGTACTCTATCCACTCTTGAAGCGCGTGGTGTTTTTAGCTACATCCCACATCCAAGATGCTGGCCCTCACCATCGCGCTTAAAGCAAACTCGTCTCTCGAATCATAGTGCTGTGTCGTCTAGGTTTTATACGGACAAATGCAGTCTCCAAAGAGAAATACAATCTTACTCTTCTTCGATAAATTGAGTGCTAATCAACTCTTACTTTTGCACCATCGTAACAGGTTCACTTGCTCGACTTTCCCAACATCGTTATTAGGGGTAGTGAACTTCAGTTGCCGTTCCAAGCCTGTTTAAAAGTTGAAAAGTTCGGTGATCTCATACTGAAGGCGACAGAGCCACAAATGATACTGTTCAATCTTTATGATGATTGGCTGAAATCTATATCGTCTTACACTGCGTTCTCGCGTCTCATCTTGATTCTCAGAGCTCTGCACGTAAATAACGAGCGAACCAAGACAATTCTCGTCCCCGACAAGAATACCGTCGTCGAATCACACCATATATGGCCCACTCTCACCGATGAAGAGTGGGTGAAGGTCGAGGTTCAATTAAAGGATCTCATTCTCGCTGATTATGGAAAGAAGAACAACGTGAACGTGATGTCGCTGACACAATCAGAAATAAGAGATATTATACTTGGTATGGAGATTTCAGCACCATCAGCTCAGCGTCAACAGATATCAGAAATCGAGAAGCAGACAAAGGAGCAAGGCCAGCTTACTTCGAGCACAACACGGACGGTGAATCGTCATGGTGATGAGATAATTACCACTACCACTAGCAATTACGAAACAGCAACTTTTGCCGGAAGAACCGACTGGCGTGTCAGAAAGCTTAATGTTTCAAACCTTTACCTAAGAGCAAATCATATCTATGTAGCCTCGGATGACATTCAAGACACTAATTACACCTATGTTTTAGCAAGAAATCTCTTAAAGAAACTCATTTCCACTACTGATCTGAGAACTCAAATTGCCGGTTACTTATACGGTGTTAGCCCGAAAGATGGCCCTTTGATCAAAGAGATAAGATGCATTGTAATCCCGCCTCAACGTGGCACCCACCAGATGGTGTTCTTACCTAACCAGCTTCCAAATCACAAACTCTTGGAGGGTCTCGAACCCCTCGGTTGGATTCACACTCAACCAAACGAGTTGGCAAGCTTGTCACCACATGACGTTGTAACTCATGCGAACATAATGGTCGATCATTTACGGGGAGAACAAGACCGAACTATTGTGATAACACTGTCATTTACGCCAGGGTCATGCTCGCTAGCCGCCTATCGAATCACCTCAAGCGGATACGATTGGGCCAAAAAGCAGCCCTCAGCCCAGGATATAAATCCTCAGGGTTACCTACCATCACACTATCAACGTGTTAAAATGATTCTATCCGATAGATTTAGCGGCTTCTTCATGGTGCCCACTCATGACTCTTGGAATTATAACTTCAAAGGTGTGAGATTTCAGCCAGAGAATAAGTACAGCTTGGAACCCGGCGTGCCAAAGGATTTTTACACTGAAATTCACCGCCCAGACCACCTGATGTCGAGGAAGACTAACGATAATTTGAGCGATGAATCAACAGGTCAGCTGATAGACGAGTACATTTGAATTGACGACCTCCGCGCCAAGCTAATAGTTGTAATTAAATTTAGACAAAGACTTGTAAGCATTTATTGCTACAAAATGTTGTAATGAGTTTTGAAGACCATGGAGACACAAAGTCACCAAATTCCCACTCTCTGTTCTTCACATGAGATTGCATCTGATGTCCCGCATTTAAACATTCAACCATAGAATTTAGTACAGAGCAATACGAAGGCAGATTTTGTAATAGATAGTTGATTATGGGAGCCAATATTATGGTTGGCATGACGATTGGTCAGAAAGAAAGTCTTACAGGTGCCAAAAGCGAGGAATACAATCGATGGTGTAATTATGCGCCCTCTTGGTTGTCATCTTGCTGCCGACCTGTTATAAGTCTGACCAGACCCTCAATGTCAATGTTGCCCTTACGATCAACTGGAGCCTCAGCGAAGGTGGACTCGAACTCGTCTTGGGTGAACTTATTGCCCCAGGTTGTGAGACAGCGGCGCAGTTTCTCCTCGCTCACTTTTCCACTATCCTGCTCGTCAAAGGTCTTGAGAGCATTCTTAATGACACTCTCGTCGTCAACGCCCGAAATTCGGTCCCCAAAGATGCTGAGGAACATGGTGAAGTTGATTGGGCCTGGCGCCTCTGAGAGCATCTGCTTGAGGTCGTCATCTGTAACCAGACGGCCGAGCGCGTCCCAGGTAACTGCGAGGTCGTTCTTGTTTATCAAACCATCCTTGTCTGAGTCGATGAACGAAAAAGCCTCCTTGAACTCAGCAATCTGGTTTTGGGTGAACATTGCGAACACGTTCGAGGTGCTGCGAACAGCCCGTTTCTTTGAGTCTGATCTCGTCTTTCCCTGAAAAATTTTGCGCCATATTTAGTGGGCTAATCTAAGCTGAAAGAAAGATTGTTGGGGCAACTATACTTACGCTTGCCATGGTTGATCCTCGTTAGATTCTTTTGTTTAATGCAACGACAGGACAGGTAAAAGATGAGAGCTTCAATCTTGACTTCTGGTGGCCGAAATGTGGACGATGCTGCTTGAACGGAAGTTTGTTGGGCGAGCCAAAACTAACGACGAGCAATGGTGAGCATAGTCAGGCCAAACAGCTTCAGTCCATTGGCCATAGCGCTCGCAAAGGCTCTTTACGCCCCTAGGGGCCTCTTGGGGGGCGAGATCAGTTGTTGCGCATGGGGAGCGCTGGAACAGCATGGCGCTTTGGGGGGCGGGAGCAAGGCGCAAGAACGATATCAAGCCGGGAGAGGCCAACGATCGAGAGCAGGGCGAGCGTTTGATGCAGGAAAACTGTGTTGTTGCGCCAAAAAAGGAGCTGCCGAGCTGAATGGCTGGCCTGCTAAGTGAAGCCAGAGGAAACTCAGTGGCACCCAAGCGAAATCCGCTGCCCCCCAGACAGCCGGCCGATGGGACATGGCGAGCGAGGCAGATAAGCGGCCGCCATTAGAGCTGGCGGCGGGCTTTGTTGGCCAGCCAGCCAGCCTGCCTGCCCCCTGGGGACCGATGGAGAGGCGGAGGGGGCCCGCAGCTGCGGGTCTGTGGGCCGGATAATTAAAGGCGAGGGCGCGGGCTGCGTCTGGGCGGCAGAAGGGTGGGCCGATTCATGGAAACAACAATTTATTTAAGCAATTGAGGGTTGACGACTGGTGATGCAGGGGTTGAGTTTAAGTTTATTGCTCGGCCAGCTAGGATAATGGCTGGTTTTGGGCGCCCTGCTCGCGGGCTTAGAGTTTGAACGGGACCAAGTGGGGCGGCTTGAATTTGGCATAGGGCGAAACTGGAACGCCAACCACAATTGTGTGCTTGCCGCCCAAAAAGAGTCGCCACATTGAATTGTGTTGACCTCTCGCGTCAAGATCCCAAATGCGCCAGCACTTTGCCAGCTTGAGCCAGGTGCTAAAATCTTGCCTATCAATCATATCAATGTATATCACATTTGTTTCGCCAGCCAAAACTGACTGCCCGCCACTTGGCTCGCTTGCGCCCGCTCCCATCAGATGGGGCCGCTTAAAATCAGCGAGCGAGCACAATGAGTGCAGCGCCGCCTCGCTCGAGTTGTCTTTGCCAATTTGGTTCTGCACCACATTGGCGCCCCCGATCAGCTGCTCCATTAGCCGCTCGTATGGCTCCTTTGTTAGCAGGTTAAGGTTGTCAAATTTGTCCTGTGGAACTAAATTGAATGCATGGTGGCTGAAGTATTGGCGCTGAAAGTAGGAGTTTATGTTTGTTCCAGTGGAACCAAAATGGAAGGTGCGCGAAATGTCCGGAATGATGCACTCGCGCCCCTTTCGCATTGATTCAGTCCGAATCCACATGTCCCAATCGTGGGCTTGCTCGGCGGATGGCCAATTTGGTTCGAGCTCGTGCTTGTACAACTTTCGACTTAGCATCCAGCCCAAACCTGGCATTGTCTCTATGCGATAGAGTAGATTTGCGCTGCCAACCGAGTGCTCGTAGCCCTGGTCGTTCCAGGCGCTCACGCAGTAGAGACTTGGATCGGCCTTTAGCAAGCCGAGGGTTTGGCTAAAGTAAACAAGCGCATCCTGTGCTATATCCAAGTCCTCCTCAAATATAATTGCAAACTCGGCCAACGGAAAGAGCTCAAAGGCGACGCTTAGGCTAGACTTGTAGTGGTGCGAGATGCGCGCACTTCGTCTAGCGCGCGGCCTCTGTTGGATGGCGCGCAAGTTGAAGAGGCGGCTCACGGCTAGGGGCTCGTGATAGAAGCCATCGATGAAGACGGTCACCATTGAGGAGTTTGCGCCCGTGCTTGCGAGCAACGAGCGCAACATTCGGTACAGATAGTAGGGCCTGTTGCCGGCCATCACAAGGATTGGCACCTGTTCAAGTTGCGAGTCCTGTAGCTGCGGTGGGTGGGATTTGGCCAGTTAGTTTTGGGCTTATTGATTTGGGCCGAGTTTTGACCCCTCGCTTGGCCACTCACCCGCACTGGCTTGAAACTTATGGGCGCCGGATGGGAACAGTCGCAAACGTGGCCGTAACCCTCGATTTTGGAACAAAACTCAACCCTCCGAGCCAACTCGAACTGGTCGGCCGAGTTCCACTTGCAGTCGGGCTGGCTGGCTCGCTCGGCCAACCGAACGCTAGCCTCAGCAACGACGGCCGGCGCCCAGTCAGCAAAGCGCGACGACCTAGCAAGGGCCTCGGCCAAGTTCCGCTCCTCTAGCTCGCCCACAACCTTTGGCCGCCCCTTCCTTCTGGCGGGCTCGCCGAGCCGGAGTCCAGTTTCAAGCGGCGTCCGCTTGCGTCCAATGAAGGCCCACATGTCGCGCCACCTAAGCTTCATTATGTGCCGACTGCCGAGCTTCTCCAAGAGTTCGCGCGCAACCGAGTTGCTGGGCATCTTGAACGAGGCCTCGTCCCTAACTGCCATCACTAGAATCCTGCCCTCGCTAACCATGTTCAGGAAGAAGCAAAGCTCCTCGTCCTGATTGGGCGAGTATGTGTCAAAGACTCGTTTTGCCATCACTAAACCATCGTACTGGCTCAATACAAGCACATGAATCCCTCTACCTGGCTCCTTGCTCTCGTCAAACTCGTCCATCTCTCCTCCTTCCCTACTTCTGTCCCCTCCTTGGCGAGATTTGCTCTCGTAAATGATCACATTGTCCACCTTGACAAGCACCTGGTCCTTGCTAGATTTAACACTAATGTTCAGGCTTCTAGTCCTCTCGTGAGCCGAATCCCCATTTGGCACTTGTTCACCTTTGGCTGGCGCTTGATTGCGCCCAGTTTCACTGATTGGCCCACTCTCACCCTTCGCTCTCTCTGCGCCCCTTTCACTAACATCCTCGGATTGCCTCTGAACCAGATTGACCGCCCCTCCTCCCTCCCGCGTCCGCCTCGCGTCTCCTCGAAGGGGCGGCTGGCCTGTATCGGGTAGCTCGGCGCTGGCGCCTCCGCTTGCTGGACGGGTTGTTGACGCGTTCTGGCCGCCAGCTCTCGCGCTGACCCGCTTGCTCTCGGCGTTGCGCTGGCCGCTCGTCTGCGTTGAGGTTAGGTAGTCGTAGAGGTCGTTGCTTCTGAGGAACAATCGGCGTTGGCCCAGCGACGAGAGCTCAGGTTGCGAGAGCTCGTCCACGGACACAAAAGTTGAGGCGGCCAAGTCTGGCGGCTTCTCTTTGGTTGCGAAGAGGAACAGTATGTTCACCGCAAGGGTGAGCAGGAGCACGGCCAAAAAGAGTGCCTTTTGTTTGTGTTTGGATAGATTAGTTTCCTGGTGCTTGGCTTCAATCCAATGATTTGCCAAATGGAACTCACCTTGAACATCTGCTCGCTTGCATGGACGCTGCGGCACAGGTTTGTCCCTTGCCCTTGCTTCAACTATCTAACTGCTATCGACGGCGGTCGGTTCCAATTTTGCTCGGACGCCAAGTCGGCGGCGAGTTCATGTTGAGCCGGCCACTTGAGGCCCGCGAGTTGGCGCTGCTCTCGCGCGTTTTCTTCCCGTTTGACTGCGAGGAGAGAGGCAAGGAGTTAGCTTTGGATTGGGCGGCGAGTTTCGAGATGGGCGAGCGGCACCTGGCGCATGCGCCCCGGCGAGCCCCCCTCGCTGCAAGCCATGCGATGGCCGGCGGCGCTGAGCCTTGCTGAGGGCGCCGCCGCTCAGCCCGCGACCCGCTCACCTGGCGAGCAGCCCCTCACCTTGCCGAGCCGAGCGATAATTGAGACGCCCAAAGGTAAGCGGCTTGTTGCCGCTCGCCTGGGCTGGAGTGAAATCGAGCGATTTAGTTAAGTAAGCTGATTGAAATGAACTCCGCTCTCGGCCCTCTGATTGGCTTACACGTTTGCGCCTCCCCTTGCTCGGCGCAACTTTTGGAGAAAGCGGCCGCTCCATTGGAGCCCGCCGCCCGCCGCCCGCTGCCCATTGTAACAAGTGGCACTAGCCAGCCCCGCCGCCGACCATCAATCAGCCCACTGGCCAGACAAAGAGCTCGCTCGCGAGCCGGGGCCGCCCCCTCCCCACTTGCACCGCCGCCGCCGATGGCTTATTGTTGGCGAGCTCGCGAGCCAAATCAATAAATGGGATTTGCCAGCCGGCCAGGCTTGCTCGCAAACGAGATTAGCCGAGAGCTGCAGCAAGCCGCTAAGTTGGCGAGAAAGTTCGCCTGCAGGCCAATTATGAGCCAGAAGGATCATTAGTCCAGGCAGGCCGGCCGCAAGCTCGCCCGGCTGCCACAGGTGAGCCCAGATTGGTGGGCCGAAAGCGGGCGGCTGGAATCAACAAATTGGCGCCGAGCGGCAAGACTTAGCCGCCTCCACTGTCACCGGGCCGACTTTCAATTAGTGCCGGCCAAGCTGCCAGTCGAGCGGCCGGACTGTCCAACTTGCGGCCAAGCTCCTGCCTTCTCTCAATCTGGCCTCTCGGCCGGCGCGCTGACCGCCGGCTCGCATGCAAGCGCCAGCAGCCTGGCCGGGCTCGCGGCCAAGACAAACAAGGGCTCCTCGGCGCGCACGCAACCTGCTCGTCGCTGGCCGGCCTATTAAGGTGAAACTGGAGCCGAGCCAACGACACTTGCCGCAACCAGTCAACAAGTCGGCTTGAAGCGGCCGCTCGGACGCAACTAGGCCGCTCGATGAGCCGAGCCGAGCTGAGCGCTCAGCTGGCTCACCGGTCAACAAGTAGGCGCCGCCGGCCAGCATGGCCGCCGTCCAACTGGCCGGCCGCCTGATGAATCAATTTGCCCAACGGGCGCCGCGCAAACTGGCCTCAAGTTGGCGGCGCGCTCTAGGTGGGGCGCACGAGCAGAGGCGTGTGGGGGGAGGGAGATGTGTGGGCTAGATAGCGGCTTTTCCGGGCGATGATTTATCTGGCGCGGCCATCGCGCGTTCCGTTGCCAGGCGGCCGCGTTGAGCTGTCGCGCTGACTTTGAGCTGGCCCGATTTCGAGCGCAAGATAGGCGAGCTTTAGTCTCCAACCTTCGCGCGCCGAGCCATCCACTTGTCTCCACTTGGAGGAGGCGCAAAAGCTTTCAAAGCTCTTTGGTTTCAGGCGCTCTCAGTGGCGGCGGCTGCAAGTTTTGTTGCGGCCCAGAGTTGAAACATTCTCGCAATGTTTTAGCGGCTTGAGAGCGAGCGGAGGGGCGCGACTAAAAGTGGCCGGCAGGAGGGGAGGTCTCAGGAAGGGCGAGTTGGAATCCTATTTATCACTTTTGCCCAGCCGGGCGAACTTGGCGGCTCGTTTGTTTGAGCGAGCGAGCGAGCGAGCGGAAATGGATTGCGCGCCGACGGAGGCGCCGCTCGGGCTGCTCTCGGCCCGGCTGGCCCCCTGGCGGACAGGTGGCGCCCGGTGCGTCGGGAGGCGGCCGCGCGGGGTGCCGGCAAGGGGGGCGGCCGGGCCAATGGTGTGGCCGTCACGGCTGCCCACTCGGGTCGCTAATTAACCTAATGTCCGCTCGCTCCCAAGGGGCGCAACTGGAGGCTTGCTCGCTGACTGGCTGGCTGGCTGGCTGGCGAGGTGAGCGGCCGGCCTCTCGTTGGCTGGCCCGTGAGCGGATGTTTGGCCCCCGAGTCGAGCTCGCGCAAGCCCGGCCTCGGCTCGGCCACTTCAATCATGCGCC
>Ga0209372_1000042_pt1 | contig 96901 bp, 63 predicted proteins | sample AgamicAtPe_FD_187170 | JGI IMG/M metagenome (GOLD analysis project Ga0209372, IMG submission 187170) | Agave microbial communities from Guanajuato, Mexico - At.P.e (SPAdes) (version 2) | ecosystem: Host-associated > Plants > Phyllosphere > Phylloplane/Leaf | place: Guanajuato, Mexico | collected... | reverse complement strand
CATTATGACGAAGCGAGCCAAAGTGCTTACACTTGAACTGTTAGCATGAGCTTGTGTTTTGATGGCGCAAATTCCGGAAATTGGCTGTCCATCATTGTGTTCATCCAACTGAGAGACTCCGATGTACATAACCCAAGTCTCAGACTAGAGATGTGAAAGCATTGGACAAGTCTATGTTCCAAGCCCCTTGTGATAATATCCGAGGCTTGGGACCCCCACCCAACCCCAAGACTCGAGGGAACCAAGATTTAGCAAGCTGATGATGAAAAAAGTGAAAAGCTGAGAACGAGAGTGGAACCAGCTGTCGAAGCCAGGAGGGAAAGCAAAAATTGCCTGTGATCATTTTATGCACGTGGTTTCCGAGCCCCTCCATCCTACATAAATTGCTACATACGCAACCAATCTGACCTACCCTATCCTAGGGCGATTATCACTCTAAGATCATCCAATGTAGGCAGCCAATAACATTCTCCAACGAGCTGATGGGTTATTAAGGACACAATTAGATTTGCACCATCAAGCGCTATTTACTCAGGTATGGAACTGAACATGACGGCGTCCGAGCCCGCCGAAGCGACAAACGAGGAGAATGGTATTGAAGATATTGCTCTCAGAAGTCCAACTGCCATGGAGCCAATAAGTTTAGACGAGAATTTTAAGCCTGATATTGTTGGTGGTCACGATTTGTGCTCCATGAGAGCTCATTTTGATCAAAATGATAAGAATATCATAGTAGCCAGCAATCGTCAGCTATTCTATTACTGTATAGAGACTTGCGAACTGGTCGGTAAGGCTAATATCACCTCGTCCAAGTTGAAACCGGACGAGAGAATTGTTGCTTCCGAAATATTAGGGAGCTCGATGTACGTTTTCACAAACAAGGGTAGAACTTTCATTTGGAGTCTGGAAACGAGAGACTGGATCAACGAGTTGGCGTTGCCAATAGATTGTCACGAAACCCTACAATCATGCAAATTGTTAAGTAAGCGGCAGTATATATACAATGTCTTTGATGAGGAACAAAACGTATCAACCCTTTACTACTCCATGTCAAGGAGTGAGAGAGAACGCCCCAAGCAGAGAGAGGCCATCGGGCAGTGTACGGAGGGGGAACAATCGATTTTCGATATTGGGTGCATGGTTGATCCGGATGATGCTATGGAGGCGAGCAAAAGCAGTCGGGATAAATCATCACAAGAGAGATGCTTGGTTTATATCAACGGCTCGAATATACACTTTCAAAGGGTCGCAATGAACGAGAAATTCAGCGCCTCCGATATTAGGCTGAAAGTTTTTAGAGATCTTACCTGTGTAAAAGCGAACCCAAGAAGGCCAATGGTCGCCGCTGGAGATACTTTAGGTAGAATATACTTGTTTACGGGTGAATTTCGTGCTCATAAAATCAATCGGACCCAACTACACTGGCATACTCTGCCAGTCAATGATCTCTGCTTCTCAAGCACCGGTAATACCTTGTTCTCCGTAGGTGGAGAATCAGGCTGTGTTGTTGCATGGGATCTTACACAAAACAATCTAACAAAGAAGCAAGTTTACCCACGGCTAGGTATGCCTATTCGATTCATCAATTGTAGCGGATCCTTAAATCAATTGATTCTGAGTTTTGAGGATAATGAACTCCAATTCATGGACACAAGCGGTCGAACAAGACCACTGAAGACGTTTACACGAAGAACTAGTGATATGTATAGGCAAAATAATCACAAAGCCCTCAGGATTAACACAATTCATCACCACCATAGCAATCATAAATCTGTTGGTTTGCAGTGGCACTCGAAGACCGACACAGTAGTCACGAATGGTAAAACCGGTTGGCTGCAATTCTACTCGCCCAGAGCCCAGGCGCAAGTTATGTCCTTGAACTTTTTAAAGTCGAATATCTTGAGTCTAGAATCAGAGGCTAAAGTGATACCTAGTGACATAACAAAAGCCACACTAACCGTGGACGGAAATTGGTTGGCTTTCTACGAAACTCGAGAGTCGGAGGATTCATTTCCTGATCTGAAGCTTCATATATGGCAGAGGTCAGCTCTAACGAACCGTTGGATGTGGATTCAAACTGCCGATCGACTACACACGACCAACTCCATTGTTGAACTTAGATATTCACCTGATGGACAGTTCTTAATAAGTGTTAGTGAGGATGGAACATTCCATGTTCTTCATAGAATATGTCTCGACGCAAAAGGAACTGCCAAATCAAATAGTAAGCAGATGTATGCCAAAGGTTTCGTTGGAAATGTTCCCATTGCCTTGCCTGCCATGGCAACATTTTCACATGACTCGTCGGTCATGGCCATGAGTCTCAAGAATGACACAACTCTTATATGGATGATTGTGGATCCTTATAAGCTAGTCTACGAGTGCCAACTAAATCAACTTGACTCCTCACCAAACTCTCCCAACCACGAAGACAACACAGCTGTGACCAAGAAGTTTCATACTGTGATCGGATTGCAATTCGGGCACCATAAACTCTCTCAAAGTTCGGCGCCACTATGCGAAGTTCGAACTAACTCAATCAGAATTTGGAACATACTCAATCCTCAAGAGACAATGGAATGTAATGCCACTGATATCGGTGTGGGCGAGTTTACTGCCTCTTCATTTGACCTGTGTCAAGATGACGGTGGATCTGCTGACCACTTTGCCGTCAGCTCAAGAACTAACCTAATTCTATTATTCGAGTTGAGCTTGTCCCAGAACTCTCGTAGTCTCCGCCCATTGATAGCCATTGATGCAACATTACCATTCTCGAGCTCTCGGACAGCGCTCTATTACACAAACATGTGTTTCTTGCGTGATCCAATCCTAGAAATCGACCAGAATTGTCATTCAGACCAACGGTTGGTTAAATTATTGAATCGTCTATGTCTTATGAACAATCATCAGGAGTTGATAGGCGTGACAGACAAGCTGACTCTAGAAAGACAATCGTGTAGCAACAGTTGTAACGCAATCAAAACTTGCAACCTGAGCGAGTTGCAATCGTACTTTGCGAATAAATCATCCGATTACAGCAAAGAGTCTGATGAATATCAAAGCAAGAGCAGAAATACCCTTAGACAGATGACCGACAAACAAAGGCAGATTCGCAGTCGACTAGACGTTCAAAAGATGCTCAAAGATCTTCTCATACGAATTCCGTCACAGAATCTGCCCAACATGGAAATCCTCGGACCCATGATTTTGGATAAACTAGTCTGATAGTGTCCGTCTGTCAGGTAGAAAATTAAGATTAAAGAAGACCACAGGATTGTTCACGCACATCGATCTAACTGTTAAGTTACCTGGTTCGGGCGTGATTGTTTACACAAAATATACATCTGAAAATACGTTTCTTGTGGTAAAAAATAGATTCTGGTGGCTATATACAATTGCTTGAGCTTGTGCAGTATCTTTGCTACGTTCCAGGGTCGATCAACCAGATTTAGGGTCGCATTCTCGAGCTGAATGAGCTTAGTAAACGCTGTCTATCGGCTATAGCGGATGATGAACCTGCATTGCTCTCGACAGAAGGCTGTGTAGATAAGAGTGATAAGTAAGCGAGGAAACGGAATGGAGGTTAGGGATCTCTTTGGATTGTAACTTGAAGATAAATTATCATAGACAACTTACCCTTCGCGCACTCGGACCAGGAGCATTGTCATCGTTATTGCCTTGAGCCACTTGATGCCCGGTTATATTGCCGACGGAATCGCAGATTTGTTCAACAACTTCCAAGATTTCGTTCGTTATTCGCGAGAATCCAACGCTTCCGTCTTGAGAGACTGAGGTTATCTTTTTACATTCTGTAATTGGGCCAGCAATTTCCGCTGTCATTCTAGGCAATATTGCAAGAACCATTTCTAATTTGGCAGCATTACCGAACTGCATGAAGGCCTTAGCTCGCTCCCTTAAGACCTCGGCATCGGCCTCCTTCTGTTGCCTAATGATGTCCGCCTTAGTTTCCGCCAACCTTCTAATTTTTGCAGCCTGGGCGGTAGCCTCAGCTTTTGTCTTCTCTCCATAGGCTTGTGCCAGCTTCTTTTCCCTTTCGCACTCATGATATGCTTTCCTCTCAATATTATCAATCAGCTCTAGTCGCTTGAGACTCTTCTTTTTGAGAATCAGCTCGGTTTCCTTCTGTTTCTCCAAGAGGACAATCTGCAACTCTTCGTTTGCTATCTGCTTATTCATCTCAGCTATCTTGAGGTCACCAGCTTTCTCGGATTTGGCCTGATTCTCAAATTGTTTCTTCAAGTACTTTGCTTGTTCTTTCTCGAATTCAAGCTGCTTGAGAGCCACGGATTCCTCGTTTTCTATCTCCTTTTCCTTCTTCGATTCCTCTGTGTTAAGATTTTGTATTTCAGTGAATGATTTCTCTTTAGCGACTTCCTTACGAGCTTCGGCCCGAACTTCCATAATTTTGCTCTGGCCCAAGGCATCCAGATAACCTTCATCATCTGACATGTCTTGTACAGTATAAGATACAAGTGTCAGGCCCATATCAATCAAGTCAACCTGGGCACTTTGTTGGACGTCCTTGGCGAATTCGTGCCGATTCTTGTAAATATCAACAATACTCATGCTAGCTATCATTGACCTCTGATGGCCATCCAAAGTTGCTTTTGCTATTTCCATGATCTCCTCTTCAGTTTTGTCTAAAAACATTTCGCTCGCTGACCTAAGTGAAACTAGATCCTTGCCTTGAATCTTCACCTGTGCAACACCTTTCAATGTCACAGGCACACCTCCATCCGAGTAAACTTTTTGAGACTCCACATTGAGCGTCATAGTGTTCAAGCTCATTCGTTGAATTCGGTGAAACATTGGCCAAACAAAAACCCGCCCGCCTGCCCTGATTGTTGGATTCGTGTGGCAACATCCTGACACGATGATTGCCTCGTTTGGGCCACAAGTGACAAATCTTGGCATGCTAGCGTTTGCTAATGATTGTGCTAGTGAAATTGTTGACTCGCTGGAACAATGGTGTACGGAGCCCCGCTGGAATTGATAGTTTCTTGCTTTGGCCGAGCTCCCTTTTGGAGAACATTGCAACCTATGTTAGATTTGCTACGTCCGATTGGCCTCTATGAGCCAAATAAATCTGTGCACTGCAAAAACCCTATCCGTAGAGTCCCGGTACGGATCTTGAAGGCTTGATTGTACGTGACATTGGCAACTGCGAATTGCAGATTGACCAAAACTTATAATCTACAATGGCCGGAACAAAAGAGGATGCGATAAATAAATCAGCAGTCTCATCCGTTTGCTTGCGGATTGGACGTTTATTTTTAAATCGAAACAATAGTTTTTCGTGGAATCAGCGGCATAGGGTCAAAGACATTGGCGAGACTAGCGCCCGCACGCGTTGCAACGCGCTCAAGTGGTTGATCCGAGAAGGCGAGAACAGCGCTATGTGCGACACTAACAACTGTGCGATCACCATACACAATATTCAGTGTCGCCGCACGATACCATCGGACCGCTAGAGACTGAGAGAAAACACACTGCAATGAGTGTGGGAGCCAGAATGGGGGAACTGCGAATCGTGCAACTTCGTGGAATTTCTGATGCATCGATCGCGAACGATGGGGGGCCTAGCGCCAAGAATCTGCGAAGAGCCGAGTGAGCGTCGACATAGAGGGGGCGAAGATTGCAGCCCCTCTGAGAGGATAATGTTGTGAGAGCTTCGTGATCTCGGCAGGCCATCTTTTAATTCCTCTATCGTGTTTATCAAACAACGAGCCAATCACCCAGGTTTATAAGTGCTAGTGAGGGTTTGGTCGTTGCGGACGATCTGGATTGAAGAGCTTGGGGTCCTTGTTGTACTTGGGGTCTTTATAGAAGTACGGCATCATCATGCATCCTCTCGACCGTCTAACCATCCTCTCCAGAATGGTCTGTTGCTTTTCGCAGAGGCCCGTGATATGTTTATTGTAGATGTCGCCGTTCAGTGGCGATATGAACTGGCTCAGTAGTCTCGGGTTCCTGTAGTCAAGTTCGATTTTATGCTTGCATAGGATACACTGCCTCCTGGGCCTCGTGTATGGCGTTGGCTTGTCCACAAACTGTTTGTCGATCTGCTCTTGAGTGAGCCATTTGACAGGGGTCACAGATACTTTTGGTCTCCTGAGAAGATTTGACAGCATAGCGCTCAAAGCCATGTTGATGCTTCATGTATATAGATGGCCAATGTTTGTGAAATAATTCTGAGTTGGATGGGCCGTGCGAAAGTTTCTAAGGCTAGAAATACAATGTTAAAATCGCGAGTACAAACCATCCTTGCTCAATGTGGCGCAAAAGTTTGCGCGCACATGGCCATCCATCAGCCAAGTATAACCTCATGAATCCTGATTCAGTCCCAAAGACCCGCTGCTTTCCAAATTGATTTCTTCCATTATGCCAAAACCAAAGCTTCTTGTTGAACTGAATGGTCTCGATGCACAATTTAGACTAGTTCCAGATGACGACGAAGAAGAGGAGGGACAAATAGACGATGATGATGACGAGGATGAACTGGATGAGCAAGGTGGTCGTGAAAATGCCGACGAGAAAGAAGAAGTGTCCAAACCCGAGTCTATTGACAACGGCACCGACGTGAAAACCAAAAAGCACAACCGGATCTCATTATTCGAGATGCAGTCATTTCTCATAGCCCTCATACTACCAGAACCAAGACTCTCAACTCCACCAAATTGGTGCCGCGTTCTCAGATGCACCCGCGCGTCCAACGTTGGCATATTCCTATTCGACAATGTTGATCTCGACTGGATCGAGAATAAAGGATCTAGATTCACTCATGCCTTTCGCTTTGAATCGTCCCCAAATTGGATTGAGAAGCTCACTAGTGTCCCTCTATCTCGGCGAATGCAGAACATGACGGCACCGCCAGATCTGGGTGCGATTGATGGAAAATTTGAGTCGAATATCAACGCTTTGCCAAAGATTCCCAAAACCTCCCTACTCCTCTCGCCTGTTCAGATGATTGTTGAGAGCTATCCCATGCCAACGGAGGAGGGGATCAGAATCCTTCGATCAAAATACCATCCAGTTGATGATAACTCCCCACTGTTTGCTATAGATTGTGAAATGTGTATTACAAATAGATCCGAATTAACCAAAATATCCATCGTTGACGAAGAGTTGAGGGTTGTTTACAATGAACTAGTTCAACCTTCCGCACCAATAACAAATTACCTAACTCGTTACAGCGGAATCACAAAATCAATGATGGAAAATGTCACAACAACTCTGGAGGATGTCCAGAGCTTCATGCGTAAAAATTTACCCAGAGATGCAATCTTCTGCGGCCATTCCCTAAATAGTGACCTTGCAGCCATCCAGATTTTTCACCCCTATGTAATTGATACGAGCGTCATTTATAATCGCACCGGAATCAGATCTTATAAACCCAGTCTCAGATCGTTGGCCTATGAGCTTCTTGGAAAGGAGATTCAGACGGTAGATAAGCTCGGGCACGATTCACTTGAAGATGCTGTGACAGCAATGGAGCTAGTCAAGCTCAAGCTCGTTAATGGAACTCTATTCGGGGATTCAGTTGCTTACGAGCTTTCTCAAGGAATCAAATACGATTCAAAGACTGGACTAACTCACTTGCAAATCGACAAATTCATTGAAAGACATAATTTGACGCCCATGTCCTATAGATATGTAGATACAACACCTGGTGCCCGGTGCTTTCATGTTCATGACAAACAGGAGCCACTGGACCAGGAAGTCAAGGATGCAGTGAATCAGCTTCTTGACAAAGAGTCGGCCATATGTGCTATTTTAACCAGCTCAGGCGAATGTTACGTGAAAATTTAGCCACCATAATCAAATCATAGTCGTTATTAAACTTTGATCACTGATCATTGAAAATCTAATCGAAACTTCAGTTCTCGATTCATCTCGCGCTTTTTTAAATCATCGAATCAGAGGACTGCAATAGCCCATGCCACTATCTGCTAGTTTTTGTGGTCGTTTTGTCGCAATCATTTGTCGTACCGGCGATAACTATGGTGATGGGAGTGCTGGTGAAATCAGAGTATTCGATCGATGTGACCTAAGCAGTTGAAGGAGATAAAGCAGATGAAACAGAGTGCAACCAACTCACATCTCAATCAGGCTGCAAGCGAAATCATATTTGGAATAGATCTTTGTTACCGAATTTTCCAGATTCAGGTACAATGAAGCAACATCCAAGCTCTGTAGGCCTTTAACGAACTGAAAAATCGCCCTATTTGAACTGACCGAATAACATGAATAAAGATTCGGGTTCGCTGGACTCTAGTGGCGGTGGTCAGAATTTTGCAAGAGCTGCTAAGGAGAAGCGCAAAATAGCGGTCAGGTTCGTTGTGCACCGTTATTGGTACTAATTTCCGTTGATCCATTGATCATTTGATTTCAGGTGGTGTGACTAGAATCCGGCACAATTTACGAGCGCAATGGGATCCGATAAATTACAACCGATGGCTACAACATGGAGGAAAACGTGGCCTGCTATTCGCAATTAGAGTCTGGTTGCTGCTATGAGGAATGGACGTTCAATATGCGAGCCATAATGCTTGCGAGATATTGTGGAGAGTTTCAATCGAGCTTCCGCTCGATAGTGACAAAATGTCGCTGCTTGTGGACGCTCTGCGTGGCTGATTTATGGGCAGATTGTTAGAGGCTTGCATCGAGAAGTTATAACCTGAGTTAGACCATGGTTGCAACTGTTACCGATCAAGTCAGCAGAGGCACCAGTTGCACTGTCTTGTCTATGGGCCGCCAACATGGTTAGCACAATTCGGCTACCTGAAACTATGACACGCTTTGTCAACATGTAAACATGCTCTGTTAGCTCGGAAGTAGACTAAAAATAAACTAATGAACTTGATGGCTGATCGAAGCGAATGAGGTGGTTCAAGCGTTCGTTGCAGTTCATGTATATATATATTTAGAGATACATGCAGGTGGCAGATGGCGGCTAAGCGGACGCATTGTTTCAGTTTCCCATTTTTGATCCATATGCTTCAGTCGGAATACTCTTTTGGAATCGACTTTAGTCGACTTGAGTGAGTTGTTGAACTACCTACATAGAATTCTATCTAATTTTACAACCTAGCTGCAGGCAAGAGGCCGGCAGAGTTGCACGAGTTGTGTTTTGAAAGTCATGAGATCATCTCTCATCCACGGGTTCATTCCTAACGCCGATGCAACCATGGCACTAACATCAGAGCCTTGCTCGACCTGAGACCGAATTCTCAGCGCGACAACAATCAAGTAAGTTGACAAAACAAAACCTATTCGTTGTGTCAAGATGATTCATCTATTTGTGACCGTATTTGATTGTTTTTAACAACGAAATCGCAATCCGCTGAATCAAGATGATCAACTGCAGTCACAGGTTGATGAACTCTATCTATAACTTCGAGCCGCATCCTGCATGGAAGAGGCGTTTTCGTTGCGCCTAGTGAGACAGGTATATAGAGGCCGATGAGCTGTGCAAGCCGAAGATAGTTCTGGAAAAGAATGGGAGAGCTAAGAATTTGTCTTTCATATTAACTGAATAAGTAGTCTATGGTTAGTCCAGTTTATATAAAAACTTTGCATTCAAAGATTCTGAAGGAAGAGATGGCTCTAAGTTAGACACCTTTGACTGCAAAGTTTATTCATACACTTTGGACTGACCAGAGCTACTTGTATGGTTTTTGATGGCATCAGCACTCAGCGTCTCAAGCATACTTGAAATAAGAAGGGTTTATTTTGACCAGAACACGACTACCCGAACAATACAACCAACTTTTTTTTGTGGGCACAAGTTTTGGGTAAGTTCATCCCTTAAAAAGAGCAAGCAGTTTGGTGAGTAATTTAGTCGCAACAAATGCGTCCATATGGTGCTCCCAGATATTGATTATCGTCTAATCGGACGAAGCCGCTGCAGCACTCGCGGAAGATCGAGACTTGCTAGCCAGCTTCTTTTCCTTCTCTCCGCCAGGGCTTTCCGAAGCCGATGTGCCTGACTCTGGTTGGTCTTGGGATTTGGTAGGTTTGGTTAATTTTTGCCTCGACTAAGTCGATTCTAGGCTACCTGTTGACACTGGCCTTGTTGGCATTAGGTCAACACCTTAGAGTCAGGCGAGACAGTCGGGGCGCTAACTAAAGTTCTGCCTTTGTTTGAAGCTGGCGCGATCGCGGTTCAGTACTCACCCTCTTCGTTGACTTGGTAATCGTCCTCACCGATATGTTCGACTCCATCTTCGTCGTCATCGTCCGGCTCGCTAGTGGTTTCGCTTGCGGCTGATGGTTTCGCACTTGTTGAGCCCGCGGCAGACTCGCTGATCTTGAGAACTAATTTCCCCGTTTTTGGTGTCGTCTTGCTTCGGGTAGGCAGAGTTCCCGATCCGGAATCGAGTTTGCCCTTCGCTGAGGACTTGCCTGCTTCCGAATTGGGTCTGCTCGATGTGGAGGGTAAGTCGGTGGTCGCGGAGGATGACTCGCTAGGTTTCGAGTCAGGTTTGTTTGTGGTGGAAACTGGTTGGGCGGTCGTTGATTTGGTCAGGTTAGCGTTGGCTTTGGCGTTTTCCTTCGCATTTTCCTTTGCCTTTGCGCTTGTGGCTGGCGTCGTTCGCATGCTATCCGGAGCGACACTTGTAGGCATTGTCTGAGGAGCCTCACTCTTCGCTATGCCCGTTGGGTTGGGTGTTGTCGGTGGGTTCGATCCTCCAGCTCTGGTATCGCTTGATCTGTCGCCACTCCCTTTTGACCTCTTCGCAGAGCCTGAATCTTTCCTGTGGACGTGGACATGATGGTGATGGCTAGGCTTTTTTCTGCCATCACCATCTAACGTATCGTCCCGCTCCAAGTTGCTCGCATCATATTCTGCCTCATAATCCTCAAAATCTCCGTCCGCCGCATGTTTTGCGTTCGTGTGGGTCAACGGACTTGGTGTGGTGGCGGCATGACTGACCATTGGAGCAATGAACAAAATCAAGGTCTACACGCGGGTGTTAGGCTGGTTAGCTAGGTAAGCTAAAACTTTGATAAACATTTTCGCAGTTTGGTCTGTACTCACGATGCCCGCAAGAAACAACAGGAGCCAGGGTTTTGGCGGAAGGAGCATGATTGGAGCTAGCGGTTCGCTGGCAGGTCAACAGGTTGCTTGTATCAGGAGAGCACTCGGACTCTGATTCCGCTCCTCATCTGTTTTGGTCAGCAGGCAAATCGAAACTTAAACGACAGGCTACTGGTTGCCTATGGAGACTAAGGACATGGACGCAACAGATTGTTTCAAGAGTTAAAGACAGGATCAAGTTACGCCGACTTGGCGGCTCCACGAACAGTTAACGCCAACAATCTGCAGCAAACTTGATCCTCCCGTCACGTTTGAGAGACTAACTAAATTTCGGGCCCCATTCTCATCATACTAGAAATTTATTTTCAGAAACTCACTCGCTTAAGCTCAAGTGAAACTCTTTTAACTTCGTCGATGATTCCCTTTCAACTTGCTTCAATTCCAATGTAATAAAATCATTTCTTGTTGTCTTCGTTGCAACTCGCTGGCTAAGAATCCAAGGAGTCCTCTTAAATGGCCATTCGGTTTGGCATCCTCAATTGATGATTCCGCCTCCCATTTGCACATTGAGCTTTCCCCTAGGTTAAGCTTTCCAACTCGCCAATCGATGACTATTATTGCCCCAAATGCCTCAACTCGAGCCCCAAAGCTCAAGCCTGTTGGCGGAGAGTCAGCCAGGGGGCGACTCTCGCAACAAGCGAGCTTTGTTTCTGCAGGTCAGCTTGCGAAACTAGTTCGCGATTGAATCCAAACTCATAAAATGGTGTCACAATGTGAACACCTGCTTGTATCTCCTCCTTAAATATCACTTGACTTTACGGACCAAGAAGGCCAAGCTGGCCCGGTGTTTTGCTATGATCATCTTCGATTATGCCTCTGTCCTTGAGTGTCTTATCTTGAAATGTTTGACTTTGTTTGCGCGCTGCTGATGCTGCTACTGCTACTGGTTCATTCAATCAATGTTTGAGATTTATTTACAACAAGAGGCCCCACATAGAGTGGGGCTCATGGGCCGCTGCTACGAGTGCCAACCCTCGGCCAAGCAATGCTCTCAGCTCGAGGTTACTAGCTTGCCCGAATCTGCCAGCTCGTCCACTTTTATACCCAAAGATAGATCGCATCTATCCGAGAGTCGCGAGGCTTGTTCCTCGCGACTCATTTGGTCGCAAATAGATCTAACAATAGATAAATCGTCGTTCTCGCAAACAACTCCAACCAAATTGGCCACAAGATCAACCTCATCTCGTTGCTCTTGGCGCTCCTGACTCATGAGGATGTCGTCGATGAAGTAATCGTCATCTGTTGACGGCTGTTGTTGTTGTTGCTGTTGATGTTGATTTTGTTGACCGCTGGCGTCTCTCCCTTGAACTTGGGCGCCCGCAAGCTCGGGTCGCCTCTCACAATCAACTCCAGCGGCGGCTCGATCTGGGCCAAGTTCGCGCTCGTTGTTTGTATCTCTCGAATCTGGTTGCTCGCATTTGGCGAGCTCCGGATTGGAATTGTTTGCGCCAAAGTGGCGCCTCTTGGTCGCGCTGTCACTTGGTTGCTGGCGTGAGTCAGCCACTTGGACAGGCGCTGCTGGTGCGCCCATGGTGTTTGCGCCAACCGACGGAAGTCTCTCCTTGAAGAGCCTATTCTCGCGCTCCAACTCGGCGATCTTCCTCTCCATCGAGTGGACCTTCTTCTCCAACTCCTCCATGTACTCCTTCTTCTTTCGCCTCGATTCTTGGGCCGAGATTTTGTTCTTGATCTTGCGTCTGATCTTTTTGAGGCTCCTCTCCTCGGCCTTGCTGAGAGGGAAGCGTTGCGGAATTGGATATCCCTCCGCAACTAGCGTTCGTCGCTCCTCCTCAGTGAGCACCACCACCTGGCCACTCTGGGCGCTCTTCCAGTCTTGGTTGGAGATCAGCGCCATGCCCGAGACGGAGTAGCCGGCGCTGGCGTTACTGGTCAGCGGGGCGCCGCCCAGTTGCATTGTGGGCGAGCAGGAGGCCGAGGAGGAGGAGGAGGAGGAGGATGAAGAGGAGGAGGAAGAGGAGGAGGAGGAGGAGGAGGAGGATGAAGAAGAGGATAGAGAGGAGGAGGAAGAGAACGAGAGGGCTGAGAGCGAGGGCGTCGCGAGCGATGAGGAGGTGGCGGCATTGGCTGGCCGGAAGGAGGGGGTGGCGGGCTGGTTCGGGGAGTCGAGTGAGGAGGAGGAGGAGGAACTAACTGGTGACTGGCCGCTCCTTGGCTGGTTGCCGGGCGCCAACTGGCCCTCGGCGGCTGCGGCGGGGCCGGCGGTGGTCCATGAGCCTGGGCTGGTGGCGGGCGAGTTGTTGGAGTTGCAGGAGCTTGGCTGGACGGGTGAGCTGAGGGCGTTCGAGCTGGAGCTTGGGGCCGAGGAGGAGCTCGAGCTGCAGGTGCTTGGAGGCGGAGTAGAAGCAGTGGGGTTTGCGCTTTGCGAGCATGCGGCCGCTTGCTGCTGGCTCTGGTTTATGATTAGACACGAGGAGAGCGAGTTAAGCTTTTGCCTGCTGCTCGCCGACAGGTTCGCCCCAAACAGTTTGCTTGCGAGCGAGTTTGGCGCAACCGTGGAGCTCGTGGTGCCAACAGTGGAGCTTGGCGCCGTCGAGTTGGCCGCCTGAAGGTTGGGCGCCTGGCCAAGTATCTTGGTTAGATTGGAGGCGGCTCCTTGTGTCGGCTGCTGCTGCTGCTGCTGACCCTTGGCCTCAAGTCTGGCCTCCGCCTGGCGCCCATTTGTGGGCCTCTTTTGGTTCGAGTTGGCGAGCGAGATCTTGGAGGCGCTGCTCGTCGGCTCAGCCGAGTGCGCGCAACTCTGGTCGCTCGAATCGGCCGCTGCTCGTCGGGTGAGTTGGGGTTGGAACGGAGCTTTGGTTAGTCTCGGAGGCTGATGCTAACTTTGAGCCCCCCAAAAGGCTCAGCCGGCGGCCAGACTGTGCCGGCCAAACTGACGAAGGCTCCGGTCAAGATGAAAGGGGAATTGAAATCTCAAGTTAATTCAACTCAACACCAAGCTAAGGGCAACAGTTGCTTGCGATCAGCGTGAAGCTTAATCAGCGGCGCCCTTGCTCGACCTTGTGGAGCGCAATCACGACCAGCGGGATGATCGATCTGGCTGGCGTGCAACCGAGTGAGACTTGGAGGCTGCACTCTTCGCCTTGGATGGATGATAGACGGGCCAGCGGAGCGCTGGATTGGCGGCCAAGGAGAGAGAGAGAGGGAGAGATGGAGCAGGTTTGTTGGGCATCTCAAGTGCAAGTTTGCGCTCAATCCACATGAGACCTCTCGAGCGGCTCGAATCTCTAAACTCTGTAACGACTCCGCTTCCAAGACGAGCACAGAGCTCTCAGGCCCGAAATGCTAGCTGGCCGCCTTTGATCGATGCAGTTTATCGATCGGCGGCCAGAGATAAGCGGCCCGCCGGCTCTGTTCCTGATTGGCCGGCGCCATTGAGCCGGCCGAGAGGCGAAGGCGCCGGCGCTCCCAGCTCCGGCTGTGAAGCGAGTGTGGGAATTGATTGGAGAAAGGAGTTTCCAGGTGTCCGTCAATGTCCTCCGGCTGCCACTCCCGCTTGAGTGGTCGGCGCAACAGGAAGGCGCCGGCCGAGCAGGTTGGGTCTGGTCGCGGCCAGGGGGAGGCGGTTGCGGCGTGAACTGCGGCAGCAAGCTGGGCGGACGGGCGAGTTGCGGCGGCTTGGAATGATGGGCCAACAATGCAATGCGCTCCTTGCAAACACAATCGGGCCAGCGGAGGAGCGGGCCGCCTAACGCCAACTCCTTTGCCCCGAGCTGCCCAAATGGGGCTAGCGAGCCAAGGAAGAGGAAGTCTGGGGGTCGTTGAACTAAGCTGCGGCTTTTCAGTGCAGCGCAACCTTGAACTTGCGCTTGCTTAGCCCTTTTTTAGCCGGCGCCATCAACCTTGCTTTCGCAAGGTCTTGGCGGCGGCGTCGTCGTCATTAAGTGTCGGCCGCTTGCAGGAGACTGGCATTGGAAGTGGCCGAGAGGAATGGCTGCCATTCATGGGAGCCGGTTTCTGGGAGAGAAGAACTGGCGCTCGCTAGCGCAGCGGCCAAACAAGGCAAGCCGCCCGCCCGCTCGTCTAGTCTGCTTTGGTCTGGTCCGGTCTCATCTGGTCTAGTCTCGCTCGGACTGGCTGAGAGTTGCGGCCTCCATAGGAGGCGGCAGGTGGCTGGCCAGCCTGGCTCACTGCGCGCTGCCTCAGAAGCAAGCTCACGCCAATCCGGCTGGCGGCCGCGGAAAAGGAGGGGAGCAGAGAAGGTTTGCGGCGCGAGCTGTTTGGTTCAGCCGTCAGCCGGCTGGTCCACTTCAGCGGGCCGCTGGCAGCCTCGCACAGATTACATAATAAGTCCGACGGCGGCGGCAGCAGCAGCAGCAGCTTCCATGACTTCATGATTATCATTGTTGCCTCCATGCTCAAGCAAGCACCTTGTCCGGCTCTCTCTCTCCCCTCTCGCCGCCGCCGCCGCCGCCGCCGCCGCCGCCTTGCTTATTCCAGGCGAGAGGGCTTGGCACTTCCAGCGTCTAGTGCGGACGCCGACGGGCGGCGGATTGTTGGGCTCGCTTGCCTGCACAGGCTGATTAGACTCGCCGGCCGCCAGCTGATGCCAGGAAGGAGGCAGGTAGAATTGGCCGCCGGCTGCTCTTGGCGACCAAACTGAAACTAATGGGCAGGAAAGCGTCTCGAGCGGCCGCTCTCCATTCAAGCCGAAGCCACTAACCCCGCGAGAGAGAGAGAGAGAGAGCAGTGTGCCCGATCGAGCGCTTGATGGGCCACATTGTTGGCCCCGAGGCTGGCCTGAGCGTCCATCAAAACACTTACGCCAATCCACTGGCCGCCGCCGCCGCCGCCGCCGCCGACATCCATCTCTGTCCGGCCGACGCTCAGCCCCAAAAGTGGCCTGCCTCGCTCGCTAGCTCGGAAGTGGCCGGCTCAGTCGACTCCCGCACGGCAGCTGGAAAAGTAAAAACAATCCCCAATTTTGGTGGTCAGAGTGGAGGGACGAATTTCTAGGAACTTACTCTCACCTTTGTTTGTTGGCTCGCCAGTTGAGTTTGCTTGTGGCGACAAAGTCTTGCACCGATCGCGCCGGTTTTGTGGCTGCAATGGCTGCTTGCTTGCAGACTGTTGCTGTTGCTCGCTTAGCTGCAGCTCGACTTTAATTGGATCCCTGACCTTGAATGGCGGCGCAGTTCCCGCGCTCGAGCAACTGGTTGTTGTCGTTTGGCGCGACAAGTTCGAGGAGGAGGAGGAGGAGATTGGATTGGCTTTTGTTTTGCCCTTGTAGCTTGTGGCGCCGCCAGCGCTGGTGCTGTTTATGCCGCAATCGGGCGGCCGAGAATCAGGCTGCACCAATGGGAGCGGGCGAGCGTTGGCTCCCTCGGCCTCCCCTTGGCCGCCAGTGTTGGCCGCTTGCTCGGAGGCCAAGTCTCCTGACTCGCTTGCGCTCGACGAGTTCGAGGAGCAAGAAATGGAGGAGACGCCGGAGGAGGAGTTGGACGAGAGTGTTGGCGACACTCGGCCAACTTGGTGGCCAAACTGCTCCAAGCTCGACAGGTTGGCCACCGCCACCGCCGCCGCTGCCACTGCCGCTGCCGCTGGTTGCTTTGTGCGTTTGCTTCGCGCGCCAGTCCGGGCGCCGGCAGCGGCATTTGCGGACGGACTGTCTGCAGTCGGGCCCTTTGAACCGATTGACTTGCAGGTGGACGAGACCGTCTTGCTCTTGCTGGCGCCCTGCTTGCCTCTAGCCCAGCTGGTTCGGCCCCCGCCAGCCTGGTTGGTGGTGGCCGCAGCCTCTGCAACCGAGCCAGTCTCTCCTTGCGTCGCCACTTGGCCAGCACCAGAACTTGTCTCGGCCGCCTTTGCTCGCTTGCTGTTGGCCGAGTTTGCGCTCGCTTGGCGTCGCTTCGCGCTTGCCGCCGGCTTGCTCGCCCCGCTTGCCTTGGCCGCAGCCCCGGGCGCCCCACTCGAGCCGAAGGGCGCCAGCTGACCTTGGGCGCTGTTCGTGAGCGGCTGAAACTGGTGCTGGCCGAGCAAACCCGGACTGGCGCTGGTGGAGGTGACTCCGCCTGAGGCTGCGGAACCGAATGACTGGCTCACGTAAGTCTGCTTGCTCGAGTCCTCGCTGGCCGCGCTGCTGACCACTTGTTGCAGGTGCCCATGCTGCTGCTGCCGCTGCTGGTCGCCCGCTGCATCGTTCAGGATGTAACAATGGTCCACCCGCGACGCAACCAGCGACTCATTGACCAGCCGCTCGCTCATGGCCATCGGCTGGCCGCTCATGGGGTCCTGCAGCGACACGTAGAGTGGCGCCGAGGAGCTTGAGGTTGTGACTGTGGCGCTGCCGACGCCAACTCCAATGCCAATTCCAACGCCAATACGCGGCCCACCACCAGCCGCCTGGTGGCCGATTGAATGTTGGCGAAAGGTTCCACTCTCGCCACTGGCTCCCGTTGCCAACTGGTCAAACAGCTGAGTCTGGCGCTGGTACTGGTGGTGGTGCTGCTGCTGCTGCTGCTGGTTGGCGCTCCTCTCGAGGCCGAGCAGCTGGAGACTTGAGGGCGCCGAGAGGCCAAATTGGCCGCCGCTCGAGCTCATCTGGTGATGGAGCGCGAGCTGGTGGTTTGCGCTCGAGCTTGTGCTTGCGGTTGCGGCTGATGCCGCGGCTGTCGCGGCTGCTGAACCAGAGGCTGCTTGTTGGCCGTGAACAAGCTGGTGCTGGTGCGCCGGCTCGTTTAGGTGCTCGACCAAACAGGCTAGACTTGCGTGGTGAGAGCTGAGATCGTCGCAACAATCGTCGTCGCTTGGGGAAACAGATTGATGGTGATGGTGGCCCAAGTTTGCTGTTTCGTCCAACAATGAATGATGGCTTAGCTGGTGGTGGTTTAGGTGCATATCAACACTCGAGGTGAGATCGTTCTTTGCAAGGTCGCTTGCTGAGGAGCAGCTCAGGATGAACTCGTCAACGTCGGGCACATTGCAACAGTCAACGTCGGATAGGATGTGATCGACTGGGTCCGAGGACCTCGACGACCACAAATCTAGCTCCACTTCCATGGTTCGCGTCTCTTGGTGCTCAAAGTAGAGCTGGTGCCTCTCCCTCTCGGCCTCTCAGTTTGCCGCAACTGGTTAACTTGGTCAATCTCTTGATCTTTCTCGCTCTCTCTCTCTCTCCCTCTGCGTTAAACAGCCCCGTTGCCCCTTGGTCGCCACTTCCAAGAGTTCCTCTCTTCGCGCGCAAACACTGATTCAAGCTCGAGAGATTCACCTTGAGCTCGGCCGACGGTTTCACTAGTTTTGGTTATGTTGCCATTGCACTTGAATTCCTCGCCTAACAGTTTCCAGAACCCCGTTCAGTTTGTCATGGTCGCTTGCTTGCAGCGGGCGGTCAGTTTGGAGGCAGGCAAGCGGGCGAGCGAACAGGTGCGTCCCTGCGTGCGTCTCTGCCTGCTTCCCAAAGTTGTTGGCCAAAGCGACTTGCGGGAGGGAGGCTTCCAATCTCTACCTGTTGCCGCTGCTGCTGCGAGAGCTTGCCAGCCGACCAACCAACTAACTAGCCCTGGCTTTCCACAATCGCTGAACCCTAATAGGTATCTGGCTTTGGCGGCGGGAAGCGGCTAAGCGAGCGGGAGAGAAAAAAGCGCCCGAGAGACTGGCCGGCCGCCCTCGGTTGCTCCAGCGGCGGCGGCGGCGGTGGCTGCTGCAGGAAACGCTCGAGAGGCTCAGTAATCCCATCAAAAACAGCATCCCGTCGTCATTATGTTAAGTCATGCCTTTTTCCTCCTCTCACTGGTCCACAAGCAAGCAAGCGAGCACAAGCGGCAGCTCGCAAGCCCTCTACCTGGCCGCCCAAGCGCCCGCCTAAGCAGCCCTCCTTGCTGCGGCACGAACAGCCAACGCCTCGCTCGCATGACTTCCCTGCCTGCATTCATCATAAACTCCTCTGCGAACCAATTCAAAGCACACTCTCCCGGCTGACCAGCTCACGGCTCCAGGCCGTAGCGCTCTCAACCCCCCCTTCAACCCCTCTCACACCCCACCCGGGATAAACCCGCTGTTGTTGGGTGGGCGGGCCGTTGGCCCGCACCCGATGGGATAGTTCCCTTGGCCATGCGGACGCGCGACCGTTGGGACTGTCTGATCAGTTTGCAACCAAAACAAACTCCCAGCTCGAAACGGCTACAAACGCAAAGATGGCCCATACTTTCGAAATCTGTAAAGAAAATATACAACCCATTTCACAGGGAAGGAGGATTGAAGCTCTCACCAACTCTCTCCCCCTGCTCGATAACAATGCCGCCCGACGAGAGTTGTTCGATCTACGCAAAAGGTGAGTGACAAACCAACCTAGTGTCTCCTCTTCCTCCCCTTCTCGCCATTACTAACCAATTCATAACACCTAGACAATTCGACGAGGATTTGACAGCAAACGAGGGCGATGCTGGAAAGCAGCTAGACTTATGGCATAGCTATATTGACTGGCTAGAGCAGAATGCACCAGATGATGGAAAAATCAGCGGGCTCACGGAGACGATTGAGCGCTGTATCGAGTTGTATTATGACAGGAAGGAATTTAAGCAAGACAAGCGACTCTTTGACATTTTTATGAAATTTAAACGCTTCTGTGATGAACCTGCCGAGATTTTCGGCTTCATGTACGCGAACTCAATTAGCACTCTACTGGCTAAATTTTACATATATTGGTCATGGCAATACGAGATCAAGAGGAACGTGGGACGAGCCGAGGACCTGATAAAGCTAGGCATCAAGAATTTGGCCACACCACGCGAGTCTCTTATCGAGGCCCATACGCAATTACAGCATCGCATAGCGCGTATGTACCAATCTGGGGAGCTGGATGATTACGTTGACCCCGGCACGAGCTCGAATGGTCGCGAAACTCAGGCACAGTTGGCCAATTGTGGCATTAGAGCCGCTTTACAGACGCTCAAGATTAGTGTAAGCAAGAAGACTGGTAGTAAAGTGGCGACGAAGCGGATCGGTGCAGCCATAGACCAGGCAAACGTTGGCGGCCTGAAGAGCCAAACGAAGACCGTCAATGGGGTTCGTGTAGCCAAAACGATTACCAAAGCCAAGATCTCAAACAGACCCATCGAAATATATTCAGAAAACTCAGAGGACGACGGACTCGAGCGTCTGCTGCCCAAAATTCCGACCTCCCAGAGGATTCAGCTGGTTGGTAGGAGTGGGTGCGAAAACGGAGTTCCAGTGACAGGAAAAGTGACAACTAATAAAAACAAGTAGGCTAACATCTCTGGCTAAGGCCAGCCTGAATTTGTTTGAGGTTTCCACAACTGAAGGCTGGCAGCTTTTCAGAGGCGAGCTGGTCCAGGTGAGCCCTGATCTCTGGCGGCTCATATAAGCCCATAGCAACATTAGCGACCATTGGATTCGCACTAGAGAAGTGCAAGAACATCCAGTTATAGTAGTAAAAGTCGGCGTAATATACCGCTCATTCTCAGCCTGAGCATCCTCTACAGCTCCCACTTGGGTGAATAATCGCCCGCTTTCCTGTTGGCCTGTCTAAACAATATGTTATTTGAGCGAAACTTGCCTTCCGCCAGCTTAACCAAGCAAGCACGTACAAGAGATAGCTTCAAGGTTAATTTGGCGCAGCTTGGGCCAGCTAAGCTAGAGCTAGCGACAGCGGCAGTAGTGGCAGCTTGAAACTCAATTATCACTGAAGTGCATTAGATTCTGCGGTGAAAGGGGCAAGAATCTGAAACACGAGTTCAACGAGCGCGATCTAGCGATCCACGGAAACATATGGTCGGCCCGGCTCCTTTTTCTCCCCCACTTCTCTCAGCTAGCTCGCTCAGCCGCCTTTAGTGACCACCCTTTGAAGGGTAGTGGCACTGACGGATGGACTGGCCTCGAGTGGCTGGAGGCGAGACTTTGGCTCGGCGGCCAGCGCGCCTGTAATTGGCGTGTCCAGCCAGACGGGTGTCCGGTCGACCGGCTCAAGGTCAACATTGTGCTGGCGCAAAATTGCGCATTAACAACCCCGCCGGCTAATGCATACACGACAAAGTGCGCGCCCTCAAACTGGTCACTCTTGTCGATCTGCAAGCGGGCGACTTGCGTCGCCAGGAGGATCGCCCATTTGTGCCGTCCACATTCGGGGCTGCGGGTGCGAGCTAGCGGCCCGCGGGCAGGTTGCCCTGGTGGATGAGGCTGGCGCATTATTTGGCGGGTGGCCAGGCTGCATTGGGCGCCAGCAATTGGCAATGGTTTAGCTCTCGCTCTCTCTCACACACACAATAGCGACTAGGTTGGCCAGCGCGAGCGTTAAGGCGACGAGTCGGCTTGAACCTGTCATTATATCGGTGGCTCAGTGTTATGGCTGCATTTGCGCCAGCCAGGTGGCCGCAAATCCAGCCTCTGGCCCCCGCACAGTGGGCCGAGCTCAATTTCCTGTTCGCTCGTGTGGGAAATAGATGAAGATTATGATGGAGAGATGGGCGAGACATGGCCGAGTGCACAATCAAGTGGGCCGAGGCCGAGCTGGCGGCGGCGGCGGCGGCTTCAGCAGTTGCAGTTGCAGTTGAAGCCTCAGTGATTGGGGCCGGGGTTAGCGTGGGCCGACCAGACTGGGAGTGACTCTCGCCGGCCATTATATTTGCATCGGGCCGGCAAACGAGCTTGCGCGCCCCCATGGCCGCAGAGCAGCAGTCTGAAGAGGGGCCCCCTCTCTGGAAGCGCCCTCTGACTCGCTTGGCCAGCAAGCGGCTCCTTCGCGGGCCAAACACGTCCGGATTCAGCGGCGAGCTAATAACTGCGCCCGCCTTGCTCTCGTTGGCGCCAGTCCCAATCCGAAATTGATGTGCCTCGCGCTCGTGGTCGCCATTTTGTCGATGCCTCGTGATTGATAAGCGGGCCGCTCGGTTTTGGGCTCGGCAGTGGCGCCTCCAGCGGCTGGCGCGCTCAAACTTGGGCCCTAATACAAAGTAAACGGCACGTAATTTATTGCCCACTTGGCTTGGCGCGAAAGCCCGAGGGCGCGCATTCTAATTACGGCCGGGCGTTAATTTTCGCCTTGCTTGAGGGGCTCGAGCGACTCGTTGGCAAGCCTCAGCCTGGTTTCGAGACAACCAGGTGGAGGCGGCCGCTGCGAGTGATTCCTGTGTCTCTGTTTGCTCGCCAGCTCGCCACTCAGCGGCCGCCAGCTTGCTCGGGGCTGGCTATCCATTAATTTAATTGCCTAGGCCTCTTGCATCGCAGCCCTCAAGCGAGCGGCGAGAATCAGTAGTCTGTTGCGCTTGCCGAGATTTGGGCCTGATTTGGGCGCAAACTGGTGAGCCGGCCTCCTCTAAGCGCGCGCCTCACCTGTCTTTGCGCTCGGAACGCCCCTGGCGGCTGGCCCACAGGACAACCAAGCTCGGCCTCCCGCTGCTCGGCTGCATTTGTTCAAAACGTTAATTCCCCACTCGCTTGGCCGCAAACTCGCACTGGGCCAGCCAGCGCGGCCGCCCACTGAGCTCGCGCGACTTCATTAGCTCGCCGGCCCAGAAAGGCCGCCCGACTGCGAGCACCATCCTTTGGTTGCGCAACAATCGGCAAGACGGCGCCCACTTCGGCTTGGGCCGAGCGGCCGCCCCGGCAACCATTGCAAGTCGGGCGAGCTGGAAACAAAGAGGGGCCACCGAACGATTGGCTTGCGGATGCAAAGTTGGCCCCATTGTGGGCCTGCAAACCAAGGCGAGCACCGGGCAACTTTCGCTGGCTAAGAGCGGAAGCAAAGCTCAGGGCTGGAGAGGAGGCTCGTCGGTTTGCGTTTGGCGCGTTGAGGCCACTCAAAATGGCCAAGCTGAGTCACCGATCAGTAGTCATTTCACGGACTCCTCCAGCTGGAGCTGCGGCCGCCCTTGATCACGACATAAATCGACTAACCTTGTCTGGCCGAACGCTCGCGTTCTAGAGTTGAAAATTTATATATATAAACTGGGGGCCTCATTGTGTCTTGGCGCAAGCTTACAACTTTTCATCCTATCCGATGGTTTGCCCGTCGAGCCGGCAAGCCCATTTTGCTCGCCCTCCTTGCTCGCCCTCTCGCCCTGATCGCAGCTGGCCTGCCTCCAGTCGCAGTGGCCGCTTTCCTGGGCCTCCGCCGGCGTGGGCGCCTCCTGGAGGTTTGCGCCAACCAGAGTGGGCGCCTGTGTTTGCGTTAAGCCGTTTGGGCGCCTCTTGCGCGCGAAAGACCTCCTCATGCGCCCGAGAATGGGGCTCTCGTTGGAACCTGTGGGCTGCTTGCGAGCTGGTTGGCCGGCGGCAAGACAGTCGCCGCTGTTTCGGCCGCCGCCGCCAAGCTTGTCTGGGCGCCCGCTGCCATCGGCCAGCGGGGCGGCCGCCGTGTCGTTTGAGCTGGCGCGCCGGCCAAACCTGCGCACTAATGACCTGAGCGTGATTGCTCGCCGCACCACCTTTGCGGCGCTCATCCTTTGGCCGGATGCCTCCGAGTTTGAGGCGCCGACCTGGCTCGCGCCCTGGACGGCGCCCGAGCTTGAGACAAGCGAGTTGACTCCGCCCGAGCGGTCGGCTTGACGGCGGCGCCAGGCTAAATTGGGCCGCCCGTTCTCATTGGCCGGCCGTTCGGCTTGTTGGCACATTTGTTGTTGTTGTTGTTGTTGTTGTTGTTGTTGTTGCTGCTGTTGCTGGTGTTGTTGTTGCTGCTGCTGCTGGCGTTTGCGCTGTTTGTCAAGCGAGCGGAGGAACAACGATAAATCATCGGCCTGTTCGTCGTCCGCAAATTCATGCGACTCGCCGCCGCCAGCGGAGAATATTAATGCACCTTGCTGGCCGGCCTCGTGCAGGTAATGCTGCTTGCTTCTCGGTTCCATCTCGCGCTGCTTGCAGTTTGCTTGGCGGCGGCGTTGGCGCCGATGGGGATTCTGCCTCTGCCTCTGCCGCTGCCGCGACTCGCCCGGCTCCAGATTGTTCGAGGTGGTTGAATCGGCCGAGTTTTGCTTCATACCTGCGGGCTGGCTCAGCGGCGAGAGCTCAACCTTGCGGAACAACTTGTTTGCCGAGCGCTCGGCCAATTTGAGCCGATCGGCCAGCGTCAGCTGATCTGATGACTCACTCTGGCGCCCGGCGGCCGCTAACGAGCAAGCCGCCTCCAACTCGCCCCTCGCGCCCGCAAAGGAGCCCTTCTGTTGGCGACGAGGGTCGCTTGGGCCGGCCGCTGGACGGGCGCGGCCGCTCGGACTAGATAGGGGAGAGTCGTCCCATTGGCAGGAGTTTGAATCGCGGCTGCCCGACGAGCTGCTCGCCGAGCTCGTCCAAGCTGACAGCGCCGAGCTAGTGCTGCCGCTCGCCCTGTCGGCCGCCCCTGGCCGCGCAGAGCCGCTCGAGCTGCTCGCAAACTCGAGCTGGCTGGCCGAGCGCACTCGCGCGCCCAGCTCGCCCCTCGGACCCCCGGAAGTGGCGGCGATCCTCTCCGCCCAAGCGCCAAACTTGCGCGCCCTCAGTTGCTGTTGCTCGGCGGCGGCGGCGGCGGTGGCGGCGGCCAAGTTTCCTGTATCTGGGTTGGCGCCGCTCGCTCCAGCAAGCGGCCGCCCCTGTTCTGGGCGCGGGCATTGGTGCTGCTCTCTGGCCGGCGCAGAGTTTGCGAGCCACCAACTCTGCGAGCGAGCCGCGTTTGAGCCAGCCGGTTGCTGCTGGCCGCACACATCCACCGAAAGTGCACCCTTGATGCCCAGACTGGGCGCCAATAGGCCGGAGGAGCCTCGAGCGGGCACCAGCAGCGCGCCGGTTGCAGGGTTGGGCGAGGCTTGAGTGGGGGAAACCATGGAGCTGGCGCTCTTGTTGAGCTTTGCGCAGCTCGCGGGCGCCGCCTCCAGGTGTCTGGCGCCGGTGCTCTCGGTGGCGGAGGAGGCGCGCGGGGGGAGGCCGGCGCCCAGGCCGCGCTGCTGTCCGGCCGGCCTGCTCGGCGCCAGCGCCGCTCGCGCAAGCTCCAGCTGGCTGGCCAGCAAGTCGGCGCTTGGGCGCGATTGGGGCCCGCCGGTGAGGCCGTGGGCGCGCTCGTTGTCCGCGCACCCGGGATTGGCGCCGCTTCCGCCGAGCTGCCGGCCGGGCGGCTGGTCGGCGGCGGCTTGCGCGCCCGCCAACTGCGGCCAGTCGGCAGAGCCGCGCGAGGTGCTGGACTCGAGCGAGCGCGGAGGCGTGAACTCGCTTATTGCGTGCTGCTTGTTCATCAGGAAGTTGGCCCGCAAACCGGAACCACAGGTCGAGAGGCGCCGGCCTCGGCTTGCGACGAGGCCCGTCTGGCTCTGGCCTTGGTTTTGGCCCTGGCGGCCGGGGTTTGGTTCTGGCGCGAGTCGCTGTTGGCCGGCGGCCGCGGGCGCGACCTGCAACGCTTGAAGGGCTTCGCCCTGCGTATAGGCCGCCGCCGCCGCCGCCGCCAGCTCGAGCTCGTGCGCCGGCTCGTTAGTGGCGGAAATGACGCACTCGAAAGGCACCTGCTGGCTTTCGAAGGTGAAGAAAGGGTTTGAATTTTGCGCGCTCGCTTGCCTGGTCGGTGGGCCCAAGTTGGGCGAGTGTTTGCTTGCCGCAGAGGAGGACGATGAGGAGGAGAGTTTCGGGCGCCCAACAGCCGGCTGCTGCTGCTGCTGGCCGCTCGAGCTGCGGGCCGAGCCGATGGGCGAGCGAGGCGAGGGCGTGTCGCTCGAGCCGCCGCTCGAGTTTCGACAGGCGGCCAGCGCTTGGTTGGCCACCCTGAGCGGCTTCACAGCCAGCTCGCCGCCGCCGCCGCCGCCGCCGCCGCCGCCAACTGCGGCCAAGGTTGACTGGATGGAGTTTGTGACGAAGTTGGCCGCGCTCGCCGGCTGGCTCATGCTGTTTGCGCGCACCGGAAACGACTGGACGCGCAACCGCTGGCCAGGTAGACTGTGCTGGCGGCCCGCCGGTTGCACTTGCGTCTGGCCGGCGGCTGCGGCGAGCTGCTGCATGGAGCTGCCTGCGAGCTGGCAACCGGAGGACTTGGAGGAGGAGCTCGAGAGTGAGCTCACTGTTGGCGCCAGCGGACGCAAACTGGGCCCGCGAAGGCAATCGAGCTGACTCGAGGAGGCAAACTGTTGCTGGCCAGCGCCGGCCAAAAGCTGGCCCTGGCCCGCGGGAATCGGCGGCAGCTTTCGGTGGCGCCGGCTCAGGCTGGGCGCCCGTTGCAACGCCGCAACCGCCGCCTGCTCGCCCACCACAAAGGGGCCCGGCTGCGACCTGACCTGGCGCTGCGGGGGGCAGCCCAGCTGGGCCGCCTGCTCGCCAGTGTCCGCCAGCACCAGCGAGCTCTGGTTTCCAATGCGCGGCAAAACTCTCCTCCTGGGCGAGCTGGCGCCCGACAAGCTGAGCATGGTGCTCGATTGGATGGGACTTGTTGAGAGTTGCCCTATGGGGGACGGCGAGCGAGTTGGCGGCTGCGACTGCACGTCGAGCGAGGGGCGCGAGACGGGCCGTTGCTGTCTGAGTTGCTGCTGCTGCTGCTGCTGCACTGCACTGGTGGGCGAGCTTCGGATTGGCGAGACCGCCCGCGATGAGCAGGAGCTCGAGGAGCCAGAGGACCAGGCGCCCGGCTGGCGGCTCCAGTGGCGCCTCTGAGCGGCTTGCGGCTGCGAGAGGGCGCTCAGGTTGGCCAGGTTTGTGTGCGAGCTGCTCTGGGAGCTCTCGTAGGAGTCGGCGCTCTGTTTCTTGTGTCGCCGAGCAACGTTGATTATCTGAACCGAAGTCGAGGGCAAGCGGCCATTGTATTGGCTCTGCTCTCTAGGCTGCATTTGCATCGCCAGGCTGGCCAGTTGGCAGCCCGCTCGGCCCGCCTGCTGCTGCTGCTGCTGCAGCGGCGGATGAACCGGCGAGTGCTCCTTCGGTGGCCCCAGAGGCGGGCGGCCTGCATTTGGCAACGGCAGCTCTGGAGGCTGGAGGCCAACAGGAAGCAGAACTGTGCTATCAGATGACAGGCTTACGTCGGCCAAGTCAATCGAGGGATGTTGCAGCGACTTCGCTGTGTTCAAAATTCTGTTTCGCGCTGGAATACTATTGTGATGCTGGTAAATTTGATTCAGGGTTGCAACTGAGTTTCCTCGAACCATACTCTTGCCGGCCTGGCCGACTGAAAGGCGGCTGTAGTCGGCCATTTAGGCGACACTCCGCTGCTTCTTGCTGTGCCGCTAGCCTAAATTGACTGATAGCTTCTTATTTGAGAGCGAAAGCATTGCGAGAAAGTCGCTCCCTGATGCCTTTGAACTTGCTTGGGGCTGACATGCTTCCTTGTTGCCATCTTCTTGGCCCTCCATTCTGTTGGCTCTTGAGCAAAAATGATGACTCGACCGGAGCACTTGTTTGCTCTCTCTCTCTCTCTGTCTTGCTATTTCGACCAGAGTGGGCCAAACATTGTTTGAAGGATCTCTCGCGGCCTTCAAGTTGTCCTTGAGAGGCTCTGTGCTTTTGGGTGCAGCCTCGAGCAGGTGGAGAGCTCGCGCATCGTTATAATTGTGTGTAAAATGAAGCAAGCCGGCCCCATATCCTGCTGGCCGGCTGAGCCCGTCTAGTCTGGCGGCGGGAGACGCGCGCGCGCACACACACGCAGGGAGCCGAGACTCGCGAACGCAGCTAGGCGGCCACATCCGAAACTGGCTCGGCAGGACGGCCATGCGCACCAGCAGCGAGTGGCGAGATTTATCCCTCCACTAGTCTGGCACAAATCTGGCCACTCAACGTGGGCGCCAGACAGTGGCGCGAGGAAGGGCGCAGGTAGATTGGGAGGAGGAGGAGCTAGGGGGCTCCTCTTTGGGCGCGAGGCTAAAATCCCGAAATGGCGCCCAGAGCTCAGGGATTGGGTTAGAATTTGAATTTGAATTCAGCTTCGAGCAGAAGGAAAAGTTTCAGCGCCAATCCTCCTCTAACTCCAACTCTGGCTCGCTAACTCCCCAACTCTGGGGCCCGTTGAGATTGTCAACATATTAGCGGGTCCATTTGGCATCAGTTCGCAGCTTTCAGTTTGGCGCCAGTGTTTTTCCCTGCCAGACTTGGCCCAAGTTTGGCCTGGGGCGCCGAGTCAATGGGCTTGCAATCGATAAAGGCGAGCGCCCACTTAGACACAGGCGCCCGAGTGGCGAGCCCGGCTCGGCCAACATCGAGCGGCGTCTCGTAATTTAGGGCGCGCGCAAACGTCTAAGTGGGGCCAGGCGGCCGTCCGCTCTGCTGGCTGACTGGCTTGCAAACAGGGGCCATGTTGACGCTCAATCGGCTTGCCGACGGCCAGAGTTTCACTGCGCCGGCCTCAAGGTGAGCGTCGCTTGTTGTCTCTTGCGCTGCGATTCTTTGCGAGCAAAAGTTTTCACTTCCAGCAAAAGCGGCCGACCTCCTGGCGGCCATCAATCTTGATAGAGAGATGCATTGAGATTCTGCACCGCTTTTGCTCGTCATGCCCACCTTGCGCAAACAGACCCCACCTATGCGTTGGCCGACCGGCCTCGTCCAGCGCCAAGTTGCGCCGCCAGCAAGTTGCGCCGCCAAACTAAGTTGACCCCAAATTTCAGGCTAGCAAAGCAGTGGAGGCTGTCGCCGCCGCCACTCGCTGCACCTCCAACGGCTGACCTAGCGAGCTCGAGCCTGGCCGCCCGTTGAGGCGCACTCTCAGTCCGGCGGAAACTCTCCGCTCTGGCCCCGATTATTATGGCCTCCGCAGCATCAATCATGCAAGCGGCGTTAGCCTGGCCAAGCCTGACAAGCGCACCGGCCGCAGCCTTGGGGCTAATTCTGTCGCCGCCAACTCGGCTAATTGAAGAGCAGCGCGCGCGCCCACCTTTCTCGTCAGTCCGAGCATCTTCGCCACTGTTGCCTCCTCCATAAAGACCTTAACCTTTGAATCTCGTCGCCGTCGTCTTCTCCTTGTGTTTGGCGCCCGCTTCAGTGGTCGATGTTGACGCCACTTGCAGTTGCAGTTGCAACTGCTGCCGCCGGGATGCACTTTGGGCCCAGCTGCTCAATTTGGGCCGACATATCAGTGCTCGGGCTTCAATTAATGTTGGCGCGCTGAGGCAAAAACATCGGCCAACTTGAGTCCCCCGAGAGATCCAAACGCATATTAATTGGCCGGATAGAAGCCAGCATCCGGCGGGCGAGTTTAGGGGAATTGGCGCGAGTGGGATACAATTTGCAACGAGCCCGCCGCTCGGCCCCCCGAGTGCAACTCCCCCAAACTCCTCAGTCCCGCTTGCCAACGGAGCCCCAAGCGATAACATATCGTGGGGCCCATCTCGCTCGGTGGCTGCTGGAGCGGCTCCAACTCAGCCGCAGCCGCTGATGGGGCGCCGATAGAGGGTGCGCGAGAGGGGCTCAATGGGCGCCGGCTCGCTTAGCATCTAGATCAGCGCTCCTCCTCCTGTCCTTATCGTCACACCTCTTGCGCCCACCTGAGCGCTCGCTAAAAATGCCAAGCCCCAAGCTCAGATTAGCTGAATGGCCGGCATCCATTATAGTCGCGCTCCACCGGCTCGGCCGGCCCCCCGCTCCAGTGGCCAGGTAGCAAGGCGCTGTCTGCGCTTGGCCGAGGCCGAGGCCGACGCGCGCCGAGCTCAGGGCTGCTAGTGGAAATTAAACTTCACCCTGGTGACAATGGAAAGCCAAAGTGGGATGTCAGAGCCAACATGTTAATTTGCAGGCGCCCCCAAATGGGCTCGCTTTGCTGGCTGAAAAATGGGCGAATTCAATTTTGATCTGGAAATGTTGACTTAACGCGAGTACATTGTGCACGTCGCTGCCTCCGTCTTCGTCGTCGTTGTCCTCGCCACTGCCATTGCCACCGCCGCTGCCGCCGCCGCCGCCGCCACAACCGCGAACGGGTCGTCACTTGGAGAGGCCAATAGGCGTCGCCCGAGCCTCTCTCGAGTTTAGGCAAGCAATCTTACGTGCCGCTGGTGGCTAGGGGAGGGGGCAAAGTTGATCAAGTTGCTCTCTCTCTCTCTCTCTCTCTGCTTGTCAATATAATTGAAACGAGCACGCTGCTTGTCAGAGTTGGCCCCAAATGCGCGCGCGCGCCACCCTTAAACCGCGCCTCTGTCGCTATATTGCGCCCCTAGGCTGCCTGGCAGCCCAGAGCTCGCTCGCCCCGCTACCCTCCAGGCCGGAGCTTTGTGCTCGCGGCAAATTTTGGAACAAGCCGAGTGAAAATTGGACATCCTCTCAGTGATATAAACGGCGCCCAGAGTGACAACGATGGGCCCTCCAAAGAGATTCAAACTTCAAAGATGAATTCAACGGGGCGGAAACTCTCTTTCTCTCCCCCATTCTAAACCACGGGCTCAACCAGCCCAAAAAGTTCCACTCTTGCAGCTTAAACCTTTAAGGAGCCAACAGGCGGGCCCCGTGCATCTCTCGGCCGCATCAACCACTTGTCATTCCAAACTTATTCGTTAAGCTGCCATTCATGTCAGCGCAAACAGGCATCCAGGTAGGGACGAGCCGACGGAAAACAAGCCATTTGGCATCCGGAGAACGTTTTTCATTGAAAAAAGAGGACACCTCACCTGCTTGTTGTGCTCGGCGCAAATTTACGGCCGCGTTCGTGATTGTTGCGACGGGCGCGGGCGGCCGCCGCCCGGCAGCTAGACGCCCGCTCTAAGGGCGCCCCAGGTCTAGTTTCGATGATGACAGCAGCCTACTAAGCCGGCAGCACGAATATCAATTTGGCCTGGACTCCCCTCTTGCTGGCCTCAGTTGAATGAGCATACAAGATGCGAGTTTGCCCACCGACTTGCTTGGATTCTAACTATCTGAATTTTATTCAAACGCCGGTCAACAAATGGCAAAACGTCATGCATGCAAGCAAGTTTACTTGACATATATCAGCTAGTTTAGCTCAGAATAAATGAAAGCTTTCTTCCACAAACTAGGGCTCCCAATTTGCTTGGCCGACCAACGAGAGCCAACAAATGCGCGCGAACGTGTTCCAGCTGAGCAGCTTGACCTGCATGGAGCTTATTTTGTCGGCCGATAAGTCACTGCCATAAGACCCAATGCCAGGCTCGAGATGAAGATGGAGTAAGCTCAAGCTGCGTCTTACCTGTCCTCCCGATGACGCAAGAGGGCCTCTCTCACTCTTTGCTCGCAAGCCTTTGTAATGCGCCAGCTCTCGCCTGGCCGATTAATAGTGTTAGCTGCTGGCGCCATTGCAGGTGAGCAACCATGATGAATGGGAGCGCCTATGCTCTTGATTTCAACTGGGAGAACTAAGATAAGGGAAAGAGTGAGAGAGTCATGAGCAGAATAGCAATTCATGACCTCACTAGAGCAACTCATGCTCTGCTGACCCTGCGCGCCAGCTTCGGACACAATGCGCTCTCTCGTAGATATCGGACATTATAGCTCATGGCCGATCCCTAATGGGTTCCGATTCGGGCCAAAACCAGCACAAACGAACCATACGAAGGACAAATGATTATTTTAGTCCCAACACAATATCGCTAAAAATGACTGACAAAAGGCCTGATCGTGTGGAGGCTTTCTATGGATTTCCCTGAGAGCATCAGGATCTATTTTGAATGAGTGTAACGGGTTACTGTTGATTTTCCGTCCACGAATTTGGTCTTAAAAAGGACATTGGCATTTCTGAACATGTCATCTTTCAGCGACACGATCACAAATTGAGATTTGTTGAAATGTTTCTTGATCATCGTTCCAGTGTTTTGAGTATGATTTTGGTCCAAGGCAGCGTCTACTTCGTCCAATATATACAATGGCGCTGGGTTGTATTTCAATAGAGCTAAAATCAACGAAAGGGCAACGAGAGATCGTTGGCCGCCACTCAGTTCAGTTAGACTCTCCTTCCAAACATCGCCAAAGGCCACCTTTACCTCAAGACCGTCCAAGAGATCTTTGCCGGGTACGAGATCCAATTTTGCGTGAGTATTTGGCAGGAAGGTGGAAAAAATCGAGTCAAAATCAACATTTATCTTTCGCCAGGCCTTGTACAATGCATCCTTTTTCTTCCTGTCGACTTCTTCCATGTACAGGATGAGTTTGTTTCGATCCGCTTCAATCGTCAGCCTTTTATTCTTAAGCTCATCCGATTCTTTCTCTTTATCACTAAGTAATAGGTTAGCTCGCTGGTTTACTGTCTTCTGCATGGCACTCTTACTAGCTTGCAATCTTTGAACACGGGCACTGAGATCTTTGACATCAAAGTCCTTGCGATCGAAGGGGTAGTCGGAACTATCTTGACCAAATAAATGTCGCTCTTCGGAAATCCAATCATATTTGTGCAACATGGCCTTCACAGTCTGAGAAGCATCTTTGGCCTCTGCATTTATTTGCCCCACCTCATGGTGCACCTTTTTGATCTCCAACTTCTTCTCAGCAATGTCAGCCGTTATTTTGTCTCGCTTTTTCAACAACCTGTTGATTTCGTCGTTCTGTTCTCGAAGTTTTGCTTTGTGCTCCTTGAGGTAGTCAACCAATGCTTTGACCTCTTCTCTGACAGCCTCTAAGACGTTCGCCTGCTTGCCTACCTCTACCTGTTTCAGGCTTATAGTTTTGTTGAGGTTGTCTATAGACTCTTTATACTGCTCACAACTTTTAGACAGGTCCTGAATTTCAATCCCCAGGCTCTCGAATTTGCCCTTGCGCAAGTCTATCAGCTTCTTCTTTGCGTCTACATCCTTCCTGGCTGCGGACAATGCACGTTCTGCAGCGCTCAACTCCTTCTTGTGAGATTGTTCCTTGTTACCCAGCTTAATTTTGAGTTCCCGAACCTTATTGCTCGACTTATCGGATAAATCCTGGAGATTCTCGATCGATTTTTCAAGCCCGCAGATATCGTTTTCGAGCTGTTTAACACTTTCAAACAGCTTATGATGGGTGCTTGTCAATTGTAACCGATTTTTAATCACGTCGAGTTTGCTAGAGCGATGCTTGAACTCGGCCTCTAGAGCCAAGTAATTCTTGCGCATGGATTCCATATTGGCGAGTTCGCTTTCGACGTCTTTTAATTCATGTTCAAGACGGGCTAATTGTTCAGCCTGGAACTTTAGCTTCGTCAGGGTTATCAAGATAGATTCTACTCGAGCCACAGCACCGCCGCTCATATCTCCCCCGGGCATTATTACATCTCCGTCTAGAGTCACTGTCTTTTTCCTCAGATTACTGTAGGTGATCTTCATTGCCTTATCGACATCCGGTGCAATTATTGTATCTCCGAACACGTACTCCATCGCTGGTCTTAAAAATGGTTCGTATTCGATAAGATCTTGAACTGCTGAAATATTGTGATCGTTGGCTAACTTCTTGGCTGCATCAACAGACCTCCTGTCTATTTGCCTGCCTTGAACTTTATTCAGAGCAATCAAGTTGTGCCTCCTTTTCAGGTTTCCCTTGTCAAGAATTGCCTTGCATTGGTCGTTTGTGTCGACAACGATGTCATACAATCTACCACCGGCTGCTGCCTCAACGGCTCGTGCATATTTTGCATCCTTCAAGGTGAACAGCTTACAGATGGGCCCACGGACGCAGGCTGGATTTAAACCTGCCACTGGACTGTATTCAAAATTAAGACGAATGTTTGCCTCCTCTTCTAAAAGTTGGTTCTTCAACTCTTTGATCTTTGCCTGTAAAATACTTCTCTGCTCGTAACACTGGCTATATCGATTGTCATCATATTGAACATCATCGAGGCGGGCTTTGATGTCGTCAACATCGCGCTGAAGATTCTCAATATGCTTGTTGTCATCATCATATTGGCTTTTGAACTTGTTCGCCTCTGCTCTTTTGCTTATCAATTCTCGCTTACAGTTTGTCAGCTTCGTTCTCGATATCTTCATTTCGGTATTAGAGTTGTTATATTCCTTTTCCGCTTCAATCAGTTGGTCAGCCAAAGAGGTTGCAGCCTCACCTAGATCATTCAGAGCCTTACCTGCCGCTATGGCTTCGTAATTTTTCTGAGCTCTCTCGTGATTAAGGTCAGCGATTCTATAGTCTTCCTCAATCGAATCATAGTCTGATTTGATTTGATCATATTCTGACTTCTTTGTAGCCCTAAGCTGTTCCTCCTTAGCGAGTTGCATCTCGAAATCCTTTTTCCTCTTCTTGTCACCTTCAAGAGTATCAGCCAACTTTTCTAACTTTCCTGATTCTTTTATCTCTATCTTCTCTTTATCTTTCAACGTTTCTTCTAAACCTGCAATCTTTCCCCCCGACAATTCGTCGCAATGACGCTCTATCTCACTTATTCTGTTCGTGATCTCTTGTTGCTTCTCCTTCAGCTTGGTTATAGCTAAGTTGTACTCGGTAATCTTGTTCTCACAATCCTCTGTCCTTTCAGAGGCATGATCTGCCTTCTTTTGATTTTGTACGAATTGCCAAGCAATGTATTGTTTTGATAGCTTCTCCAGCTCACCAACCAAGTTTTGATAATCAAGTAAATTCGCGTGCTCCTTCCGGAGCTGGTCTAATTTAGGCAATATGGTTTCACCGATGAGCGAATCAATCGATTTCAGAGCCTGATCCTTTTTTTCGATCATACCCTGAGTGGATTTCTTCTTGACTTCGTACATACTGACACCGGTTGCTTCTTCAATCATAGCTAGGATGTCATGTGGCTTCATGTTTAGCACTTTGGTGATACGTCCTTGCATAATGAGAAAATGGGGGTTTGATATGTTGAGCTGAACAGAATGAAACAAATCGCTGACCTGGCTGTTAGATACACTCTGACCGCAGACATAATACTTGGTTCTGCTGTTTAGGTGAACCTCGCGCCTAATAACTATCTCGCGCAGATGTTCATACCCAGTCGGTGATTGGTCTTTGTCTGTGTTATCAAATGTGACTGTAACGATAGCTTTGTGAACACCAGCTTGGCCGTTCTTAAAAATAAGCTCACGAAGAGTCGTACATCTAGCCAAACTCATGTTACTTAGGCCCAGAACGAAACAAATCGCGTCGAGGATATTCGATTTGCCGCTTCCATTGAGCCCGGTGATTGCGTTGAAGAGTTGATCGAATCCCACAATCTCGGTTCTTTTGCCATAAGATTTGAATCCGTCTAGAACTATCGATTTTATAAACATTGTCCAAGAGTTGCTTGCCTTCCAAACGGGAATCTGATTTTCAGAAGTTGTGACTGGGAGTGATTGTATCCATTTAAAAAGATCCTTCGTTACTGGTGAACAGTTTCAGTTCAGCTTATCATCGAGATCAATATTTGGTTCGAAATTTACAACTATTTACAGTGAGGACACCTATAGATTGGGATGGAAATCCAGTTACAATGTCGGAGACAGTTGAGCGGGACGTGTTTGGAAACGCGCGTTACAGAAATAAACACTAGCTATTGGGCTATGCGCATTAATTTTTGCAGGCTACATTCGAGTTATATTGATCAGATCTTGAGGTTTTCGATTCATTGCACAATCTGTGCGCTGCAATCGCCACATGGTTTGCGCCAAAAGCCTCTATGCATCTGTTCCTGGCCTCTCGGACTGGGGATTAATATTCGAATTCGAACCAGAGATTCGATGTCGATATGATAGATGTCCATGTCCTTCGTGTTCGTCACAATAAAGCGAGTATCAACAAAAACTATGAAATTTCATGCTGGACCATTCTGCATCAAGCGCTCCTCCTGTCGCATCTCAAAACTACGTCTGGGTGAAAGTTTCAAATCTAGACAGAGAGATTACAATGGAGTGCCCCCTGAAGTAGCGGGTTTGCACATGCAACCAAACATGCAATCGATTTTTAGGCACCGTAGACATGTTTTTATTATTTGATTGTGTTGGCTGGAACATATCATACTGTTTCGATTGTGTCGAAGCCGGTTCAATATGGAATAACTGTACCATCGTAGTTCAGAAGAAGACCAGCTTGATCTGAGGTGATGTTCTCGAAAGTTTTCACCATATTCTCGACGCTAGTTTTAGTGTCGATAGGCGCATTTGGCCCACCCATGTCGGTTTGCACCCACCCCGGATGCATGGTGGCCACGATTATGTTGTCGCCCTTAAGTTGTATCGAGAGGCTCTTCGAAACTTGGTTGAAAGCTGCCTTACTTGTTCGGTAAGCATACATCTGGCCGCTTGTGTTGTCAGCGATTGAGCCCACCTTCGACGAGATATTTGCGATCAATGTCTTGTGTCCAGCTTTTGCACTAACTTGCAACAATGGTGTTAGAGCTCGAGTTAGAAGCAAGGGGGCAACGACATTAACCTCATACACTTCCAACATGTCATCCCGCTTGGCGTCATGGAAGTCAGCCTTGATATGAATTCCAGCATTGTTAATAAGCAGATTTAGGCCCTCTGATCCAAGCGTTTTCGTCACTTCATTGACAACACTCTCGTATCTATCATAGTTCTTGACATCAAGTTCGACTATTTTCACCTTATCGTTGCCGGCTGCCAGTTGTTTGAGCTCGGTTGCTTTGCTTTCGGCGCGACAAGTTGCGAAAATGAGCTTAGTGGAAGCCAAAGCAGCATATTGTTTCACAAATTCTAGCCCGATGCCTCGGCTAGCACCGGTGACGAAAATGCTTGAGTAAGACATCTGGATAATTCAGTTTGAGTAATTTGAACAAATCTCGAAGACACTTGTACCTCTGAACAAACCAATTCACTCGCTCGGCTTTGTAGGTAATGTGTCTCACAACGTTGACGGAAGGGTGGATGATTCAGAATTCTACAACAGGGTGGCGCTTGGGATGAAGCCACGCTTTGACAGTTGAATGGCAGGAACTTGGCCAAAGTGGGCGGATTTTCGCTCCCGTCAGAATGAAGTGCCACTTATCTGATTGGAAATGGAGATGCGAATACGATCAGCGCAAGGCCGTTTCAAGTCGGCGATTCTTGGATCGATCAGCCATGTTGATGATCGCGACAGTTTTAGTGTCCTGTATCGAACATTGCCCAACTGAAGCCAATTCGTCGTCGTCGTCGGTGCCCATGGACCGTGCAGATTGGATAGGAATAGACTTTGAAACCAGATATTGAGTTGCGCCGTTGATTTATTTTAGTTTCCAGCGGAGGCTGACGAGCGCAGTTTCACGAGTCCAAATAGAGGCTACCTGGCCCCATCCAGAACCTTGAATGCTATATATAGTCACCTCAGGCGCTTAACACCCATGAAATTTCCGTCGCAATACCAGCTCCTGCCTCGAAAACGAGTTTTCATGTCTCGAAATCTATCTCAAGCACTTTAGTTCCGTGCATTTTGCTCTGCCTCACCATGAATTCTCGATTCGCAATCGTTTTTATAGCCATCAATCCACTTCTCATGATAACGGCATCAGGTAAGATCGTCAGCATCGATCTCTTCTTCCTGCCAAGAATGAAAACTCACCCAACTCTGACTCAGGCTCAGAGGATCATGAGCATACAAAAGCTCTCAAGGACTTTGTACCAGATCATCCCCATCTACATGAATTGGTTGACAAGACTCACCAGGGCGACATGGAGGCTAAGCACAAGTACGAGAGAGAGTCCTTATCTGTCAGATGTAAGCTGGTTCGCGTTTCTTCCAAAGATTATATCGACCAGCTACTTACCCCATTTCATTTCCTCCCCCCCAACCTCACCCACCAACGCTTTTTCCTCGTACAATCCAGTCAACAAAACGAAGAGCAGCCTACCGGAAGGGATCGACGAAGAGCACATTGTGCTCCACTTTTTGGACGACTACACAGCGCATGTCACTGGAGGCCAGTCGGATCACAAATTTATGGAACTTGAACCGTTTATAGCTATGCTGAGCAAGGAGGACGACTTGAAACTGAAACTTGTTGAGCTAGGCAAACAGTTGGAAAAAGCTGAATGCGACTTTACCTGTCTCGGTGATAATTTGACCCTTTTTATGAACGAATCTATGGAAAGGTTAACGGCTATGCATACAGAATTATAGGCTAACTCTCTGTGCTCTCGAAAATCACATTTGTGGTGAGAGAATCGGTAGATTTTGTCAAGTCTTCATTGACTTGCTACCCTCGTAGGATTGGAAAATGAATTGGACAATCGCCGATCAAGCTTTTGCACATTGTAATGATGCTGGACCGTGATCATGAATGATTTAAGGCAAGTCGGTCTCTTGTGAGATTGCTGAATCATGCAGCCGAATTCAAGCCAGAATGGCAACACAGTGGAGGAAAGTCTTTCATTTCTTTTCGCCTGTTTGTTGAAGCTGACCCCTCGGCAAGCATGTCTTCGCGGTCTCACTTGAAACAACTGTTTTGGTACTCGGTGGTCATAGTCTCGATTATAAAATGTAATTTTCTTGAGCGTACCGGGCAACTTGAACAACCGAACGTCGTAAAGGTCTCTAAAGAGGTTCGCTCTGGTGTCAAGTTAATCTCAAAGAGAGACATCCAGAGAGCTCCGATTTTGTCTGCCAATCCGATCAAACCATCAGCAGCACAACCATTCTATCCTCAGCAGATGCGCAAGCAGACAAATTATAACGAACGTTTGTCACCTTGGAATCCACCGAACTCGCAAGAGCCAGCCAATGCACTAGCTCCTGTGAGTCAAGAAGAAGCCAGAGTCTTGGAGAGTTACATGAAGAATAGGCTCGGGGACACTGGACAGCCATTGAATCTGGCCAGCATCAATGATAGGAGGCCTCAACAAGAGAGACTAGCAAATCCGTTTAGGGACTCCAAGACAAGTCTAGTAGAACAAAATTATGGGGACCGTGTTCCTTTATCTTATCATCAACAATCCGATTCTATCTCGAGCCGTCGCGATGACTCGTTCGTGAAAAAAGGTCGAGTGGACGATGTTATCTTATTTAATTCAAACAACCCTCTCAAGAGTCACCCAGTATCGCCCGTGAAACAGATTTTTAGCCATAAGCAATTGTTGGCTGACAAGTGGGCGCAGAATTGTCTAACTAGGTCAGCTCCGATCGCATCTAGTTGCGAGGACACGCTGATCAAGAGACTCAGCCAAGATGCAACTGAGGGTAGGACGGTCATTGATGTAGGCCGGCGAGTTTGTTGTGCTCTGTTCTGGCATAAAGATTGCATAAATCGAATTGTCGTCGAAAACTGCCCCGACTCTTCACCTGCGGCAGCTGATTTTCTGCTCGGCTCAAGAAAACTCGATTTAACCCTTTCATGCCAAAGATTCAACAGAGATGGTTGCAACGGTTCTCAATCTAGGTACAGCTTTTGTATGCTCTCAATAATTATCTTTTCGGTCGCGCAGACTTTTTTATATCGTTTACTAAGATTTGATTATATTGATTAAATGATAGTGTTCCTGGATTGTTAACATAGCGAGATGGTTTCACGTCTAACCGTGAAGTTTGTCTAGATTCTTAAAGAGTTAAGTCAGTAAATGAGTTCGCATTCCGACTTGTCTACCTCCATTTCATCAACTTGTTTCGCTTGCTTCTCGCACTGTTCACGTAGATGCAGGTATATTGATTGCTTAATCCAGCAGGTAGACTGAGGGATCCAGAGGTCCGTGTGGTCATCTTGTTTCTCCAGACATACCAACTCTCCGAAAAACTTGTCCATAAATCCGAATAAGTCGTCGCTAGTATACTCGATAGGGGTATCCTCTTCCAAATCCCCTTTTGCTGTGGACATCTTGTTATTGATCATATCTAGGTAATCCTCGTAGTAGGTTATGACAGTTTGCGCAAGTTCATCCCTGTTGTGAAACTCGACAAAGGATCTTGTGGCTGCCTGATCTTGGCTGGCTGACGAGAGGAGTATAAGTGGCATGGTTAAAATGAAGTAATTGTTTCGAGAGTCCAAGTAAAATTCTATTAAAATGACTCAACAGGGAGCGACTCTATGTAACTCGCAAAGTGTCCGATTCATTCTGCAAGTTACAGGTTCAGAACAGAGCACGCCTTCATCGCTCGTTGAGCGCTCTTGGCGAGTATTACGTTACCCAGTGGTCAAGCAATCCCTGCTAACACCAAAAACAGAGTCAAAAAGTGGGCCTGGTCCGAGAAACCAAGAACAGATACATAGAGAGTGTCCGACAAAAATCTATCCCAAGCTGTATTTTTTGTTTTTATGACTCATCAAGATATTGAGATAACTCAGTGAGAAACATCCTTCATTAAATTCACAGCATGACTAACCTCGTCCATGAAAGACTGAAAGTTATGGATCGATGTCCCGCCAACAATAACACGAGTGCCTGAAGTTCTATTGATTTGATCGGCAATGAGGGCCTCATTATATGTGACGCCACCGACAATGAAAACAATAATCCTCTTTGGCGGTTGCTCCTTATATCTCTCACCATAAAAGGCGAACTCAGTCTCTTTCAACTTGTTGCCTTTTCGCAAATCCTCTAAGATCTTACTCAAACCTGGCCTATACTCCGTTAGCACATTTTCGACCCCTTTGACACCTTGGACTATCATGCGGGTAACCTGTTGAACAAGCGGATTCTGTGCTCTAGTTGAACTAAACTCACAAAGCTGTCTTATGAATTGTAAATTATCTGGGGTTATATCCTGACGTGACATGAGCAACTTAATTAGATCCCCATGACCAGCCTTATTCGGGTAGCACACAGTAAATAGGCTGACTAACCTAAGCGCATCTATTGCTCTAGTTGAAAGGTCGCTAACTATTTGTTTCAACCGCTTGAGTATTTCTTGACTAGTGGACAGATCGCAAGCCATCTCTTGCTCACATTCAGAGACGATCATCAGGTTGTGCTCAGACACGATTCTTGCAATTTCAGACATCAAGAAGACGTGATTGTGTAGATTGCTGGCATAACGTCTCGTCTCAGGGTACTCGTCTATAAAGCGTTTCATGTCACTCATGGTCTCTACTTTGTGTTGCGATTTTGTATGTGCTTTCAGATCCTCGACAGCTGTTTTAAGGTTGGTCGCTAGCTCACCGTAGTTCTTGAAGTAATTCTCTTCGAAGAACTGATCATTCTCTAGGGATAACAGCATTTCCTTGGGGTCTCTAGGTTTCGGATTGGGTACAGAGGCTAAGCTAATACGATTGTGTGAAATTCCAAAGAACTCGTGGATCATTGCGTAGTAAGTCCATTTGTTGACTAGCGGCGTGATTAGATCGTTACGGCGGTCGAGAATCAACAACAAACTGTTGATGTCGAATGGTGCCGCCTGTCTCCAATTCTTGTTACTTAGCGCTTCGTTCTTTATCATGGTTCCGACTTTCTCTGCCAACGATTTGCAAAGTTGTGATTGTGTTTGATATCTGATGATAGGGTTGACCTGTAAGGCAATAAGAGCACTAGCGAGTCCGCCACTTGTTCTCTTGAGTCCTTCTTGGAGCCAGTTATCTTTAGTGAGATCAAATGTTCGATTGATGAGCGCAAAGGTGAAGAGGAACGGAGTGGCTGCCTGATAGTCCAACGGTAGCTCTTTAACACATCTAACAACTTCCGTTTCGTCTGCTTCGGACAGTTTTTTGACAAGAGTTTGTCCGATTCGTCCAGTGAAGTCTTTTGATTGGTCATTGGGTCGAGAGATGAGTTAACATTTGAAACAAAACACGTATACATCTTTTGGGGAACTTACACAAGTGGTAGGTTCTATAGTGAGGACGGACTAATTCCCGGCAGAGGAGTTCTAAGTTCTCTTTCGTTGGCCTGAGTATCATAATACATTTCATATGGTTGAGTCTCTCATTCGACTCAAATATTGTATCGATACACTCGAATAAGTAGACTTCACGAAGTAACATCTCGGATCGTGAATAGCCTGCGCTGATTACACCGGTCTGAGGGAAGGTTAGCACAGACATAATGTACGATCTGAGAATGTTCGTTCCGCTAGCTTACCGTGAAACTATCCAGTACAAGCGACTTCAATCCCGGCCCGGTGGTCAGGATTACATCGTCGATGCATGATCTTATCGGCTCGATAAGATGCATGAGTGATGATGCTACCAAAGCGGTCTGATGGTTCGGACGGTCCGGGTTGATCCAATGGTTGAATTATAACTTGACATTTCTAGTTGAATCCCGAACAGAGTCCAGTCTAGATGACATCCGCAGTCGTTGAAGTAGAAGGGAGGCCAAATGAAGGATAGCTGCCGTGATTGTCTTAAAATTTAGTTTAGATTCCCGAAAATGCCTTAATCTGAGCGCTCATATTTATTGAAGGTATGGTTCTTCGTGGGCGACGATTTGTGTTCAACGTATCTATTCTTTGCTCAGTGTTTATTTCTGTAACGGGTCTGCGTTTACTTTTGTACAGTTCGGCCTGGTCAGAATTGTGTTTATGAATTCACGCATTTCTAGCTTCACGATGGCATCACCGAGAATCCTAACCAGCTTTTTCTGTTTCTACATATATTTCTGCTATGATTACATATTATTCTTGAAAAGCTTGGAATGTAAACACTGGACTCAAGGAAAACGAGAGAATAAGTATTATCTGGTTTGTCGACCCAACCAGTAAGAAGCGTCCCACAATACTCTCCATGCGACCACGCATCTTTTATTGTCCAAGCACTCTTTTCTATCTCGGAACTGAGTGAAATATGAAGTATAGGGCCTACCAAAGATTACACTAAATAGGTAGGCTAACATGGTGTCGATTACTATTAGCTCATCCATAGCCTCCGACACCACAATCTATTTGCCTTCCAGAAATCATGATATTGAAATGATGATCATTTAATGATCAACTTCAGGTCAAGTTGAAGGCCTGAATTTCTCAGAAAGTGATGGTGCGACTGTTGCCAAAGTCACGGCATGATTAGCATTGGTCCCATCAAATTTCGGTACTCGAATTGCATCCACCTGTTATGTTCCAGCTGCAACCTGACCTGGCGTTTCATACCATATCAAAGTAATGAGATTCTCCGCTCGGGGCTCCAAAGTCTTGCAGAGGGAGCATTTGCCAAAGCTTAGTCTAGCCCCTGCGATCATGATTTGATATCTGTGTTTGGAAGGCGTTTTAGAGGACACTCATCCACATGATGCAATAGAACTATGGTTTTATACGTTATGGTCTCTCTTTGAGATTATACCCCTTTGTGATTGGCAACAGCCAAGAGTCCTGAAATGAGGCTCAGTAAATGTGTTGTAACGTTGGACGACATCATGGACAACGAAACGAGGACAGACCCTCCAAACATTTCTTGAATAAATTAGGGAACGAAACTGTGGAATTCCAATGAGTTATAGAGGAGTAGTTACGAGGTGTTTCTATTGCAATCACGAGAAATCTGTACAGTAACAAGATCATTAACCGAGCAGATCATCCTATTTAGTTACTTGATGAATAGCATGAGCCAGATAGTCAACATTTTTCGAAGTGATTCCAGCGATGCTGATCCTACCATCTTTCGTGAGATAAACGCTGAAATCGCTCCAAAGACGGGAAACCTGTTCGGGTGTCATTCCAGTGTAGCAGAACATCCCTATGGTATCTGTCACATGAGACCAATCACGTTTAGATCCCTCGCGAGTCAGACCGCTCCTCAGAGCATGTCTCATCGATATGATCCGATCAGCCATGAGTTTGACATCTTTGAGCCATTGGTTATAGAGGTTGTTGTCAGTGAGAACGATCTCAGCGATTCGAGCACCATGTAGGGGAGGATTTGAGTACATCGGCCTAATAACTATCTTCAATTGAGATATCAGTTTGGCTGCTTCGTCGGCATCTCGTGCAGTGAGAGAGAAAGCACCAACTCTTTGGCCGTATAAACCCATGTTTTTAGCGAACGATTGAGCTAAAGCAACCTGGTGACCTTGTTCAATAAACAATCGTAGCGCGCCTGCATCACGGTCAATATCACCAGATGCGAATCCTTGATAGGCCATGTCGAAGAATGGAAACAGGTTCCTCTTTTTGACTGCATCAGAAATGAGCTCCCACTCATTGGGTTTGGGGTCGACCCCGCTTGGGTTGTGGGCACAGGCGTGTAATACTATTATTGATCGTTCGGGTATTTGATTGATATCATCTAGACAGCCCTTAACGTCAAAGCCGCATGTTTTCGGGTCATAGTAGCGGTAGTTTTTTATGTTGAAGCCTTTCTTCCTGAATAATGGTATGTGATTGCCCCAAGTGGGCGAAGGCAAGTAGAGGTCCTTTGTTCCGGGAAAGTGATCCCTCAAGAAGGCTGCACCAAGGGTCAACGAGCCTGTACCGGATAGGCCTTGGACAGTGACATTTGTTTTGTCCTTGATAATGTGACTGTCTGAGCCAAATGCTAGCTCTGCAGCGGCTTGACAAAATTTTGCGTTCCCTCCGATTGGTAGATACTCATGGTCCAATTGAGTAGCGGCCAATTTCTTCTCTGCATCTTTGACACAAGGTAGAATGAAAGGTTTGCCACTATCATCACGGTAGGCGCCGACCCCGAGGTTTATCTTTTTTGGATTCGTGTCCTTTTTGAAAGCTTCGGTCACTCCCAGGATGGGGTCTGGTGGTCCCATCTCAACACCTGCCCACCAGTTCGATGCCGCGCGACTTGCATTTTGTGTAACTGACTTTAATAGGGGTTGTTGTTGTAACAATTTTGTAGACAACATGCTCGATAAAGACTTATAATATAACTAGAACTCGGTTATGAAAGAGTCCTTGCAAGCGTTTGACCTCTGTTTGGATGAAACGTGTCGAGTGCAGCTCAGGTAGTAAAGTTTTTCTCAACTAGTCTAGGTTTTTATTCTAGTCGTGAGTACATAGCATTTTATTCTGCTTTGTTGCGTTAGAGCTCCGTCTCGCGGCGAGACTTTTGCCAAGTCAAACTCAGAGTCTTGGCGCGCAAATTCCTGATTGTAAAGCATATTTAATTTTGTTGTTAGGGTACACTAATTACAAGAATAGTATGTACTCACGAATAAAAACAAATATACTGGATCGGTCTTTATTTTTATCATAAGAATATACTGTTTATTTTAGTAGTAGGATAGCTATCTAAAACGAACTTCGCCCAGCAAACTCCTTGGTCTGTCGACAATATCCGGTCACATGTCCACTCACAATCGCTATGAAACTCTTACAACTCCTAACCGGGTCCAGATACCTTGGTTTATGAAAACTCAATCAGGTCTACAGTAGTAACGACTTACACCTCTCGGAAGACTAGATGACCAATCTAACTGGTCAGTACTTCTGTCGAACCAGTTGCTTGAAGACCTGCGGGCGCTATGTCTCGTTCAATCTCGTCTGACTGTTTGAGTGATCCGAGTCGATTCTCCTTCAACGAATAGAGGAGAATCTTCCTAGCGATAACAAGACCTCGAAGAGCAGTCGAGAATTTGTATTTATTTTGGCGGCCGGCTAAACACCGTGGCAGAATAAGCGTCACACACTTGTGTCTAAACATGGTCCCTAATCACATAACTCCTCACGCCGTGTCCAAGACATGGTGAAAATCGAGATGCTCAGCATAACACTTTTCAAACGGTCTGAATCGATGATAGGGCTCCGTAAAGAGGACCAACTCGCTAGAGCACTCTCAAACACAAACCGCAATCACTCGTCTCTTCAATCCATCACCCCGAGTCCGAAACTAACCAACCCTCGAGGCTTTCGACAATGAATTCAGGATAATGCTGAAAGTCCAAATTGAGTCCACCTCAAGCGAGAGCAGAATTTGCGAATTAGTTGTTTAGTACAATTGCATTCTAAGGAGAAGGCTTAAAAAAGATCAACCAACAAAAGGTTGGCTGACTGTGGTCGAGTTTATTTGTCTGCTTTGGAAGCCTTTGGCTCCAAAAAGATTTGCATAAATCCACTGGCTTGCTAAGGCAGAGTACAATCGACGGGTAGTGAACTCGGACAGATTATCCACTTGACTCTTGACGCTGAAGGAAAGGACCGAGAGGGTTGATTCTAGCCACGATGTGGGCAATTCTATCTCAAGTTTGGGTCATAATCTCACCCCTCCGACTGAGGTGAACCTCATGATTAGCGTCTCGGCCGACGAAGAACATCGGCTTCGATGCCCGCTTGAACAGGCTGGCTAGGACGAGAACCGTTTGGATCAGTCGAATTAGGACTATTATGGCCAGTAAAACTGTAACAATAAGGGCTCTATCCCGATAGTTGATCTCGCCATAGCCTACCAGTGTCATATTGTAAAGTTAGAATCTTGTTAGGTGATCAGCAATTCAATTAGTGAAATGAGAGACGAAGAGCACTTACCGAAATGCCACCAATGGTTGCAAGAAACGCCACCGTAGTCAGTTATGTCGACCGAGACGTTAGAGTGGATGCAAAATTGTATCACGATCCATTGGAATCGGATGAGCAATATCATATTGACTAGCTGAAATATCAAATCCGAAAATAATAAGAACGAATAGAGGCCCATAAACCAGCGCTCCTTGGTTTCGCCAATTCCGGCTAGCACATAGCCGAGGAGAGAGACCACAATGCTGAATATCGACCCAACGATCTCGTTCCATCTATAAATTTCAAAACCGAGGAGGCAAAAGTGTAGAATTATCACTGTTAAGTTGATTGCCAGCACACTCTTGATGAATTTGCTCATCTTTATGCTTCTTCGAATTTCGGTTCCTTGGTTCCTTTAGAATAAGTCAACAATTCAGCAGTTCGCATGCTGAAGTATTTCCATTTAGATTGCCACTCTCAGGATATGGTTCATCGAGAAAGTAGTTCAACAAGTTTGGTCGCTAGTTGCCCATGGCGACCGGGCATGGATGCTGTTGGGTAACCTGAAGTCCGATTCGTCGGTCGAAGGTTCAAACTGAAATCTAACCACAGACCTGTCGACAGCGGATAGAACGGTTTCTAAACGGATGTTCTGAATCTGAATCTGAAGAGCGCACATTCTGAAACTTCTGAGTTAGCATAAAAGTTAGAGGCCCATCAACAAGTGCGAGTGATTGAGGTCTCCATTGAGGTTAATTCGAGAGATGAGCCAGAGATGTAGGACTTTGCGCTAGTCTGAGAAAGTTTCTTATAAGTTGGACATTCTATGATTTCATGATTAAAAGCAGAGGATCCTACGTCCACTAATGAAGAGATTTATCCCAGGATCTTGGAAGCACCTGAGAATCAATCGTCGCGTGCAATCAAAGCCATCCACAATCTAAGCGAGCAAGCCAGGGAGTGAGTGAAGTAAGCGATCAAGCGAGCGAGTGACTCGAAAGCTCTCAAGTTTATTTTATTTCCGCAACCAAAGCAAGATCCGAATGATTTTATATTTGTTCTGACGGCAAGAAATCTCAGTTCAGGATAAACTGAGAGAATAAATCTCACCTAATCACAGATTTAACACCTACCACCTTTTGAGTTTTAGTAGTGTAACGTAAAAGTCTGCGAAACTCAAAACCAAAAATAAATAAACACTTATCGTTACAAGCCTCTCTACTCAATCCCCCTAATACCCGATTGGCAGACAGGATCTTATCGGAAGACTAGCATCAATCCTCGTCCTACTCGGGTGTGGCAAGGTCGAATATATGTGGTGCGCCACTTGGCTCTGCTGGAGCAGCGCACGAAGTTCGGAGTGAGTTCGAATGGCTATCTAGATCACGATCAGATAGTTTCCATCTTGCATATGCTTTGCTGACAGCTCGAGTCGACATTGTCAAGTTGACAACCACTTGATCAAACAGTTGCACTGTCATTTGATTTCCATTTAGACTTCGGCGAACAACCATCCAATTGGCGCAGGTAGTTGAATTTGGTTATCAGGGCGTAAAAATGTCGACTTTCGTGGACAGGTACAGTATGGCCAGCACTCTGGAGCTCATTAGGGAATCGGCGCCAAATGTTGTTGGTTTTATCAAGTCTTGCTTCGATGGTATAGAAGCAGCTGCAGAGGGTAAAAAAACCTACATTGGCTTGGTTTTAGTTTCAATAGGGATCCATCAATACTTTAGACAGAAGTACCTGTTTTGGAGAAGAAGGAATGTCAAGACTCCCACACCGATACCATTTTTAGGAAACTTTCATTCCTTCTTCCTTCGTCCTCGCGAGCATCTGGAGCTGGAATGGCCAAAGAAGTACGGAAAGGTATATGGTTTTTACCTCGGAACTAGGCCCTACTTGGTTTGTTCAGATGCTGACGTTTTGAAGAAAATTTGCATCAAAGACTTTGACAAGTTTCGCAATCATTACTTCGTAACTGTTAAAAACAAGTACCAGAGAAACTTTTTGATCATGCTAAATGACGACCACTGGCGAGGGATGCGGGCCATCATAAGTCCTACCTTTGCAAGCGGGAGGATCAGAAGTATGTGCAAGAATTTCGATGATTGCTCTACGAAGATAATCTCAGCTCGCAGGGCAGAGATTCTTGAAGGTGGAGGATCAACGAAGGTTAATTTGAGGCAAATGTTTGGCTCCTTGAGCATGGCTTCGGCTGTCTCTAGTTTCTATGGCATCGACTTGAGCCAGGGTGAAGGCGAAAACACTAGCGAAGTTTTCGCTCGCAATTCCAGAGAGGCCTTACGACAAAGCTTCGTGAGATTTATCATCAGCTACCTGTTACCTGAAAGACTCTTGAAAGCATTGAACTTCCCGTTGTTCTCAGATAATCAGATGAGGTTCCTTGCTGAGAAAGCGAGAAAGATCATTGAACATAGGCAAAATTCGGGCCAAAGCTTCAACGATTATCTACACTTGCTCTTGGAGGCTAAATCAGACAACAAAGTCGAGAGCTCAGAGATTGACAAGTTCGAGGAGCACCATGCTCTGGCAGGGATTAACTTGGACCGCGAGCCTAGCAGGAAATCCACAAAGTTGAGGCTAAGCGAGCAAGAGGTCCAGTGCCAGACAATGATGCTGATGGCGGTTGCAACTGAGACTACAGCAACCCTTCTTACAAACGTCTTTTACCTGCTTGCCCACCATCCGGAGATTCAAGAGAATTTATTCAGAGAATTGCAACAGCTTAGAAGGTCAGAGGACCAAGAGGGAAGCGGCACGTTCGAGTACGAATCGCTCACTTCCTGCATCTACCTGGATTGCGTTGTGTCAGAGAGTCTGCGCCTCATGACCCCGGCCCTTTACATGGACAGGTTGGCGAGCGAGGATTACTACATTGAGAAGTACGATATCAGCATACCCAAGGATACAATCATTCATTTAGCCTATCATGCCATTCATATGGACCCAGATTATTGGCCTGAACCTGAGATTTTCAAACCGGAACGATTCTTGCCTGAAAACAAGGATAAAATTGTGCCAGGTAGTTACTGTCCATTTGGAATCGGACCAAGGGCCTGCATTGGGTTCAGATTTGCTCTAACTGAGGTAAAAGTTGCCATTGCAAGGTTGCTCACTGAATTCAAGTTTAGCCAAGCGCCGGGCACTAAGTGTCCGCCAGAGCCAGCTCGAATAACGTTCATCCTCAACGAGCATAAGAATCTTAATGTTCTGATGAGTGAGCGAAGATCAGCCGGTAAAAATTCGAGTTGAACCATCCATCCACTAGCTAGATGGGGCGAGCGACAATGCTTATGTCTGAGGAAACTTTTCTCGAATTTCGAGGGGCTTTGTTGACCATCGAAGGAGGAGAGGGGATCGGAAGCTTACTAGTATTGCCATATCCCAGGCAACAAGATCAGCCTTGATTCTATCGAGGGCTAACGATGAAACGCCATTCTGGAGACTCTCGCTGAACTCTATGAGTAAGCAGGTCCTCTCGTCCGCTTGTATTTGTCAATTAGAGTAAACGCCTCACAGTGTTCCCAAACCGGAACTCTCAATGCTGAGCTTTATAATCGGTTCGAGCATGACTTATTCAACAATTGTATGTGCAAACGATGACGTAGTGATACCATCTCACCTAAAACAGACTACGAGAGCTATATGAGGGCAGTCTATTTTGTTGTGAATACATACTATTCTCGGCTCGAGAAGCCTTAAATGTTAGGCTCGACATTACTCCAGGAGGGGGCAAAAATCATAGCAGCAAGTATGTATCTGTTCTTGGTTTCTCGAACCGAGAGACACAGAGTTCCACCATGGAAACTCTATTACATCCGTGGTTTCGTCCTTATCCTAAGTGTTCGAATCTTCTCAGAGTTTTGTTACCCGTCATATCAGGGCAAGCATCAGCCCCGTGAGAGCGCCGTACTGAGACTAAAAGGAAAGGTCTTGGCATTCCACCACGTATAACCGAGCTCGTGGAATCAGGAACAAATATCCCGAAAAGACACGCCTCTTCGATCCCGAAGCAGGCGGTACCGCCACAGATCTCATCGACAGTTTATCATGGACGCCCGAAAGCTGTACGAAAATGCTTTCATTCGACATCTGGCAGTTGTTGTTGTTTATCTCAGTGTTTGCAGCAAATAGTACAGTTTGCCTCAGTCACTCTGACCAGCTTCACACAATGCGTTTTGGCGCCAAAGAAGACTGGTGGATACGAGAGGAAAAAATCGTCGTTGACTTTTGGCGCAAGAGAAAGTGAACCAGTTCAGTCGGTAACAATCCCACGAAATCATCAGCCTCTTGCCAAAATCATCCCTATTGCTTTTAATTTATTATCCACTCGACCTAAAAGATTTTAATCATCCATATTCGCTCTCACCGACTCCAAATAAAAATGTATCCGGAAAAGAATATCGACAAGTTCATCGATGGCATCATCCAGAATCCTGCCGAACTCTCATTCCGAGTCAAGTACCCGGATCTCTATGAGCTGTACAAAAAGGCAGTCGCTTGTTACTGGACAGTCAAGGAGGTTGATCTGACCCGCGATCGCGAACACTGGGAAAATAGATTGACTCCCGACGAACGTTATTTCATCTCATATGTCCTCGCCTTCTTTGCTGCCTCAGACGGAATTGTAAATGAGAATCTCTGCGAGAGGTTTATGCGTGACACCCAATTCGAGGAGGCCGAGTGTTTCTACGGCTTCCAAATCAAGATCGAGAACATCCACTCAGAAATGTATTCTCTACTCATTTACACCTACATCAGCGATCCAGAGGAACAGAAACGCCTATTTAGCGCCATGGTGACCATTCCATGTGTTCGAAAGAAGGCCAGCTGGGCCATGCGCTGGACATCTAGTAAGGCCACTTTTGCGGAGAGGCTGATTGCTTTCGCTACAGTTGAGGGAATATTCTTCTCGGGATCCTTTGCCGCCATATTTTGGCTCAAGAAGCGTGGACTGATGCCTGGCCTAACATTCAGCAACGAGCTCATTTCACGCGACGAAGGTCTGCATTGTGATTTCGCCTGCGCCTTATATCGTCACGTAGAAAATAAGCCAACCGAGCAAAGGGTTCATGAGATAGTCAAAGACGCTGTTTTGATCGAGCAAGAGTTTTTGACAGAGGCGCTCCCAGTCGCGTTAATTGGAATGAATAACAATCTCATGAGACAGTACATAGAATTCGTGGCTGATAGACTGCTGCTTGAATTGGGTTACTCAAAGATCTATAATCAAGAGAACCCATTCGACTTCATGAACCAAATTTCTCTCGCAGGTAAGACGAACTTTTTTGAGAAGCGAGTCGGCGAATACCAGAAGTCTGGCGTAATGAACAACCCCGAAGAGCTCAAGTTTAATCTTGATGCCGACTTCTGACCACGCATGTAGGCAATGCTAGATATTTTGTAACATGATTGACGAAATCCTTTGAATAAATATAGAGATATTTTATTGACAGATTGGTCCCTAGTTCAGCCTGAACATCCCCTACAGCCACAGTGAACGCATTCAATTATTCTATCATCCTCTAACTGATTTTTTGGAACGCGGCAAATACAATTGGTACCGAAATTAGTATCTCTGGACTGGATGCATCTCAGGCAGCAAAGGTTTTCATAGCCGGGCTTCTTCCACTTTGCTATCAAGTTTCCATCGACCAGCTTCTCGTTAATGCAAAAATCATACAATTCTTTGCTGATCTCCTTCTTTTTGTAGTACATATCATAAATCAGTCTCGACTTTTGATGGTGAATCTTGAAGATGGGCCACGCAGACTCGACCCTCCGCTTTCCCTCATGAGACTCGGCGGTCGCTTCCCGCATTCGGGCATCGATCGACTCAAGGAATGGCTCGATGACGTCCCAACCCTCGGGTGGTTGTTTCCGCGTTCTCACCCTAGGCATGGGATATGATTAGCGTCCCCGTAAGTTAGTCTGAGCTGATAAAATTCATCAACTTGTTGGCGGTTTTTAGTTTCTGGTGTTTGTAAACAATTGCATTTTCTTGCTCATTCGAAAGCGGCGCTCAGAGGGGTAACGCATGCCCAATGACAGCACGTGCGCTGTGCAATGAATTCTGCGATGAGTTTCACTGAGAAAGCTTCATTTCATTGGCCGTGGAAATGTGCCTGTCTCAGACAGGCTGTCTGTCCTGAGGATTTCGAAAGTTTTTCCATCCCAATCTCTATCGAGCCCGTGCGCGTTCGTGTGCTCAAGCCTAGGAGAGCGCACTAATTTCGGAAAAACGCGTGCCCATGCGGCCTAATTTCTCGATTTAACACACTCCGGCCCTTGGAACCAAAAAATTGTCTGTGTTGCATTGTAAGTTTTGAAAGGAGCTCCGATACCACGCATCTGCCTGGTCTGACTTATTTATTTTGGTTCCACATTAGCGTACCCATATTCCTCCCATAACATGAAGTACTCCCTACCCGACTCAGCGGATGATTTGCTTATTAAGAATGGCAAGGTACTTATGCGAACCCTGAGCGTCTACGAGGTTCTCAGACGCTTCGGGCACATCATCCGACTAACACCCTTCAGATTCGAAGACTTCAGCGCTGCTATATTGGCCGACGAGCAGTCGCCCCTGCTGGCCGAAATTCACATTCAGTTACTTAGAACACTCATCAGAGAGGATAGACAGCAACAGACATGGTTATGTCCGCCCGACTTGAGAGATTCAGTCAACGTTTATCTCCAGTTGGCCGATCATGCCAACTGGCCGGCAGCTCTAAGAATCTATCTATCAGCTGATACCAAAGAAAACTCGTCAATACTTTCTAAGCTCGCACTTAATGGGGTTAAGAGTTATCCCTTCAATGTGGGCGCACAAGTTAGATTGGATGTGTTGGAGCAATTATGTGATCAATTTCTGTTGTCAAACCTAGCAAGAGAAGAAATAGTCAATGGAGGAAACTTCTCCGATAAGCACGATAGTGTCTGTCGTTCCTGTTCAAAAGCTAATGGCGACCTCGTGCCTTGTGGAACGTGCTCTGCAGTCTATCATCTCAGGTGCTCGGACCCTCCGCTCGAGAGCTACCCAGGCTTTGAGAATGAGGATGAAGCATATACCTGTGCCATCTGTAGATCCAATCATATCACTGGAGTTTCAGATTGTGTCGATTCAAATGAAAAGAGCGGCAACCTTAAGAGACACGAGGCTCTAGGGATGGACAAGCTAGGTAGACGGTACTGGTTTATCGTTAGACGTTTGTTTGTCGTCGACGAAAACGAAGAGGATGTTAGGTATTATACAACCTTGAAACAATTAGAGGATCTATTTGATAACTTGCACGAAAACCGTTTCGAAAAGAATTTGATCGACAGTTTGCTTGAGCAGCGCGATGAAATCGAGCGTCAGATGAAGATAACTCAAGATCTCTATAAATCCATATTAAGCGATTACAAGAAAGAAGATGGTTCCTATACCCAAACTCTAGGTCAAGATGGAACGCATAAGAATTACGTTAATCATTACTCCTCAAGTACCCATTTAGCCGTCGGTAAGAATCAACATTCCGATCGGGACCTCAATAGAAGTTTAGCCAACAAATTTTGTATGAACGCAGTCAACTCTTTCAAATGGTTCGGTGCAATAAATGGCCATCTCACGACATTAACATTCACCGTCAAATCAACACTTTTAAAATTCGAAGCGATGATTCCGCAGACATTCGTCCATCCCTGCTGGCAATCGCAAAAGAATATCTGGATCAAATCAATAAATTATGCCCAAACCCCTGAAGACTACGCAAACGCATTGTCGCAGCTAGAATCTTGCATCAAACCAGTCTTGTACAAGCCGGCTTGGTACGAAAGTTTAGGTTTTTGTCAATTATTTCGATCAACATTCGCCGAGAGGGAGGAGCTGAAAAAAACTGACCGACAGCCGAGAGGATTCGAGCGCCGAGAATGGTTTAGCCAAGATTTCGAGCTGAGTTACAGACTGGGAACGATGGTCAAGTTTTCAGCCAAACTAAAGCCAGTCAAGCATCAAGTCTGGAAACAAAAGGGCGAAGAGTATCGCCTGACTGGTCTCAATGGCTGGCTATGGAGAAGTAGCACATTTAAATCCAGATTAGGTTCGAAATCTAAAAAAGCTGAGCCGCACAAATGGCCGAGTCCCAAAGATGAGAAACCTACGCCAAATAAATGTAAACTTGCAAAGCCGAAACTCCCACCCTGCCATGACTTTCTCACCAAGCGAAGAAAGGTGCGATCATTATTCGTTTTACCCGATAATGAACTTCACAAGCTAGCGAGATCTGGTGGCCTCAAGGAGGCTAAAAGCTTTAGTTATACGGCCAAACAAAATAGTTACGTATGGCCTTATGGAATGACGCCGCGGCCAACTTTCAGGACTTGTTGGCTCTATCGAAACAGAGTGATCAATACTATACAAGACGTTGCCTTACAGCTGAAAGTAATTTATGCATGCATTCGTTGGGATGATTTGCAAGTCAAGCCGCCCGCAAGCGGAAACAATGTAATTGTAACAGACGAAGCCACTATCACAATTGAACTGCTTAAAAAGCGCGACAAGCTTCCATACCTGACTCATTCCGAGTATCTAATAAGGAAGAAGATAAATCCAATCGAGCAGCCTACGAAGTATCGAAAGATTGGCACAAAGAAATCCACTCCATCAGCACGAAGTGGCTTGCGCGTTCGGCGCCAAACTGAGGAGGAGGAGGAGAAGAGACCCACGACTGAAGAGTTATGGGTTCCGGAGGATCAACTAGAGCTTTGGGAGCTCAGGCAATTTGACGAGCGATTAGAGAGGCAGAAGCAATTGGTGCGCGAGCGCGCCATGAGGGAGGAGGCCGAGAGGCGAAGGAAACTAGAGGAGGAGAAGAAGAGAAAAGCTGAACAGGAGCGTCGTCAGAGGGCGGAGGAGGAGGCAAAGAAGGCTAGTCCACAACTGGCTGTGCAAAACACGGCGGATGGCTCCCAGCCACGGATCTTGCCCACCACTCCCGTGTTGCGTTACTTCCGGACTCAGCAAGGTCAGATCATCCGCTTGCCAGCAAGTTACCTGCAACGAGGCACTCCGCTCATCTTACGCCATGTGGGTCCTGGACCAAACCAGACCAACACCTATATCATTAGGCCTCAAATAACAACAACGACCACACCAGTGCCCAGCGAGAACGGGCAACGGACCGTGGGAACCGTTGAGAATGAGATGGCACACGATCAGCACGCGCCCGCTGACTAGAGGCTGTGCGCGTGCGAAAATTATGTATGAGAGGAGTTTCAGCTAGCAGAAGAATTGGAGGGGGACCAACTACTCTGGGTGTTCCTTCAGCATTCTGGTCTTCGGTTGGTACGAACCAGGAGTGAGTGCGCAGGCGCGACAATTTAAATGCAGATCCAATTGGTCTGTTTTGTTGGCGCGCGACCAGGAACGTTTAGGTGGTTTGCTCGCCGCTCGCCAGAGCATTCTAAGCGCGACGAGCAAACACAGTAGCAATTTTCTCCTTAATTAAATATTTAAAAACAACCAGCCCGTCTGACCATCCATCCGTCTGCTAACTGAGCAAAAGCGAGCGGAGACAACCTCCGAGCGCCGCTAGGTAGATTTCATATTATTGATTGAGACACATTGATAGAGCGCGCGGGCAAGCAAGTGAGCGAGCGGGCGAGAAACAAAGGCGCCAACTCCATGTGGCAAATAAAGGGCCGTGACTAGTTGCGAGGCTTTGTGAAGATTGAGATCTGTAAGCCGGCAAACGCTGATGTTGATCCGAGCGATGGCAATTCGGGAGCTTCCACTTGAGAGAGTAGAGGAGAAGGCTGAGAGTTAGCTTGGGAGATAGAGATAGTGAGCGAGAGCGAGAGGAGGAGGGGGGAGCAAGCGAGAAGGAAAGCTAGCGGGTGAAGCTTGGGCAGAGATTTAAATGGGACGAGATCGAATTTCCATGTCCATGGCGCCAAGTTAGCTGGAGCGAGGAAGATTCTGAATTGATCGAACAGGAATAGATCGGTCGTAGGCGCACCTGATACACAAACACGCACATAGGCAACGGCGCTCGCACAACAAGCTAACGCACATCCTTGGCCGCATATAATACACACGACGGGCTTACCTATCACCCGTCCACTTACGTATTACCTACACCCCATTGACCCGTCGCTGCCGTTTAGTCTACTTACTCGTTGGCGAATATCTAATATTTATTCCAAGCTTCCTAAATACTCAGACAAAGCCGCAATTCTATTAGCGCAATCGCACCTTGATTAAGTCCCACACTAGCACCAGTGACACTGTCGGCCAATCACACCATAACTTTGTACAGCATTCTCCTGGTCATTGTTGTTGTGTTTGTTGTTGGAGCTGTTTGAGTTGAAGTTGGTCTCTTGTAGCAGCAGGCTAATTAGCCCGTATTCGTAGCAAATTATGTCCTCACAACAACAGGGCGTCACTACGAGAAAGAAACGGAGAGGAATGATTGAAAAGCGGCGAAGGGACAAGATCAACAATTCCCTTTGCGAGCTGCGTCGACTTGTGCCGGCCGCCTTCGAGAAGCAGGGCTCGGCCAAATTGGAGAAGGCCGAAATATTGCAAATGACCGTAGACTATCTGAGGATGTTGCACTCGAGAGGCTTAGCCGACTCTCTCACAAGCAAGCAATTGCCCACGCATCAAACCGACGACTCAATGCAAGCAAACCAAGCTCAGTTGATTGTACAACCCGGCCACCTATCTCAGGCAAATTTAGCCACCCAAAATCAACACCACCAAGGCCACCATTCAAACCAAGTGCTCGACTCGAATCAAGCTAGCCTTGGCTCTGGCGCCGTGCCAAACACGGTGGCGGCTCTGGCAGCCTCAAGTCCCTCATTGCATGGCACATCAGCGGCTAGCCACCATCTCTATAACCAGCACCATCATATTTCGGCCGCCGCCGCTGCCGTAGCCGAGCACGCAACCGCCGCTGCAGCCTATCATCACCTGAGCAACCCTCTAGCCTCAAGCGAAATGGCTAGTATGATGTCCCACTCAAGCAACTCTGCCCACCAGCACCACACCAACCCTTCGGCCAGCCACCAGCAACAGGGCACAGGCGTAAAGCACCAGCTTAAAACAGAACCGCACCACCAGTCGTCCTCGCTCATCATTCCGCACCCACACCCGAGCCTCTTGAACCTGGACCATCATCATCACCACCATCAAGCTCATCATCACGCGCACAACCCGCTCGGCGCCCACTACGGCTCACACCACCACCATCACTCAGGTTCCTCGCTCGCAATGAACCCCTACTTGGCTGCAACAGCAGCCGCGGCTGCCGCTTATCCGAGTATGTCGGCCGTGAGCGCGGCCGCAACACAACTGCCATCGATTGATTCCTTCCACAGCCATTCAGGTTTCGAGCACATCCAGCAGGACAACCAGCAAGATATAGATGATGCCAACTCACAGGCACAGCAACACCTGACCCAGCTGCATAACGGCAGCCCAACGGCTACCGACGCCAATGGGCACCAGCAAGTCTCTTCCTCGTCTTCGCCGTCCGACTCAACCTCAAACACGTCCACTACCGCTCAGCGCCACTATCGACCCTGGGGCACCGAGCTAGCATATTGATGGCTCAATCTCAGCGCTCAAACTCAGCAAGCGTCCAATCAGTTCTGGCCTGATGATGAACTGATAGAACTATTTAACACTAAAGTAATCTTGACCAGTAGCTCTGTGATTGAGCAAAACTAGATCATATGTGAGTGGTTTATTTGGATTCCTGGTTAGCCCTTGTGTGAACCCTCAATGGGTACATTTGTATGGCAGTTTGATGGGCCAACCGCCCAAGTGTTCTCAGTTGATCTGGTAACTCCACCACTGGTGTATATCGTTGATGGCTGCGTTTAACTTTGGCCTAAACTGTTTAGTTTTGTTGTTCTCCTCGTCGATAGAACTCTGAGTTGCGGGATCGACATTTTTATTTGCGGCGAAATTTATTTTTCCACTGCTTGGGTTTGTTAAGGCTTTGATGGCTCGTCTCAAGTGTTGGGTTCGCTCATCCTTCTTCGGATCGGCGCCTGAGGTTAAAAGTTTTCGCTGATTTTGTCCCACCGAAATGCTATCTGATCTGCTTGCTTCTGCTTTGCGTTTTAATTTGCCAATGCTAGCGGCCAGAGTTGTTATAGTGGCCGCAGATGTGATTGAGTGCTGCGATTCGCTCGTTGAGCTGCTAGCAAGCCTATTTCCGGCTCCAATTTCGGCGCCAAAACAGGTCTGTGCTTGAGCTTGTGGCGTTTGCGGTGAATGGTCGCTCGAGCTGCTAGTCGGTCCGCTAGGTTTAGTCGGGGGTATAAAGAGTTCAGTTCCGCCCATGTTTGTAAGCCTGAGCCCTTGGATCAGGCTACTCTGTTGACGCTGTTGTTTGACCCTCCTCAGGCACTGGTCTAGCCATTGGCGGATCGTCTTCTTTGCAACCTCCTCCTCTATGATGTTTTCAAGCTCGTTTCGCGCTAGCAACTCTTCGAACTGGAGCGACTTGTTAATGTCAACAGAACGGTATGACAGCATTGAGAGAACGTCGTGAAACGAGACGTCCTCGCCATTATGCAATCGTTCCATTTCGTGGCACATATGCTTGATTAGGTGTTGATCTCTCGTTGGATCCACCTCTAGTCTGCCCTTTAGCAAGCGGAGGATAAATTTCACGCGCCTAACTGGTATCGTCCCTCTCTGTTGGGCATCCACCATGTTCCAAGTGTTTTGAAAATTTCTTATATCCGTATAGCTCAACAAGGCATCCTCCTCAGAGGAGTAGAACAATGAAAAGTTTTCCATGATTATGGCAACCAAGAGGTTCAAAACCATGTGCGTAATGATGATATAGAATGAGGAAAAGAATGCAAAACTTATACCAAAGTTGCCACAATCTGTTTCCCAATAATTCTTTCCCTTCGTACAATATGGCAGGCCAATCATACAGTCGTGCATCATTCTATACCAGTCCTCGCCTGTAACAATTCGAAACATTGTTATGGTCCCCAATTTAGCGCTCTTGAAATTTGCTTGCCTAGATAGATTCTCTCCGAACTTGACCGATCCAAACAGTTGAACGCCCATCAGTGAGTAGAATAGGACCAATACAAATAGGCCTAATATAATGAAGAAAGACTTGTAGACTGACACAACCACAGTTAGCATGAGCATTTGAAGGGTGGCATGTTTCCCAGTAATGGTGAAAAATCTCAATATAACCACGATGAATCCGAACGTGTTGCTGAAATTGTTTGTAAATACGAAATGAACTAAGACCCAAATGCAACCAATGAAGGTTACGACCAAATCGTAACGATTCCTCCTACTCTGCCAGTAGCCCCGGGGCGTGAACGCAATCATCTTCATCACAACCTCAATTGTGAAGGCTAAGGTCAAGCCTGCGGATATCGTCGCGAATGAAACCGTATGCGACTCGTTTGGATCCCAGTGGACAATCAGTAAGCTGCTATTGCACAGTACTAAAATAGCAATCAATCTCTTGAATATTATGTCCTGGATTACATCATATATGATGGCTCGGAGTCTGACATGATCTGGACGGGGTGGCAAGTGCAATGGCTGCGCAATCTTGAGACGCTTCTTGAGATCGCACCATCTTCTTTGGTCAACAGTCAGAAGAGCAGTGCCCTAGTCAAGTTGCAGATAGATTCGGTTAACTAGGCTTCCAGGACCAGTCTTGGATCCTCTCTCGCTCTCTTGTTTAACTTACCTTGTTTTCGCCGTAATTAGCGATTACGACACCTACAAAAAGCGTAACTCCAACCATGCAACCAAAGAAGACGAATATATGTATGTAAAGCGTATGCAACTATCATGGTTCGGAGGACCGTGGTCAAGTTAAAATCAACACTCACTCTGAGTTCTGGGTACAAGCTGAAGTAGGACTCTCGCCTCTTGAAAACTTACCGAATTATCAAATCTCTTCAGGAGCGCTTCTCGAATGTCGACCCATCCTTTGAATGACAGGACTTCGAACAAAGCCAACATGGCACTTGTGATATCGTCGAACGAAAACCTGTGAGGATTCGCCCTGGATGTAATGTGAAAAGTTGAAGTTTTCCCGCTACCGATTGGAATTTTCTACTCAACCTGATTTAGGAGACTCGCAACTTACCAAACTCGAGGCACAAGCATTGCCGGATATGATTCGTCGTCGGTGGGCAGTCGCATCTTAGTGACAAAAACTTTTCTCAGGAAAACGCCTGTGCAATTTTCCCTTGAGCCGATTGTTGGATCGGTACATCTAGCTAGACGGCCGCCAAAGATGTGAACTCCATAGCAGGCGAAGACGAAACACAGGAGACCCAGCAGGACACAGACCAAGAAAATGGCCTTAAAACCTCTAACTAGCTCGTAAATAACCTGACGCATATGTGGTATGAGCGAGAATATCCTCAATGGTCGGACGCAACGTAGTAGCATCAGGTATTGTGCGACAGATTGGGGCTCCACCTCCTCGGGCATCCAGATGGCATAGATTAAGCTTGTAACGAAGATGAACGAGTCCATGATACCGGCAACCGTTGATAGTAGCGCCTTTGGTGTAAAAACTAGTCCATTTGCAAGGGTCTTGAGTGTTAGCTCTATCGTCATGCTAACAATAAAGACATACTCGGCCACCTGTAAGGCTGGCGTGTTCATAACCCGAACAATCGGCGTCTCGAACATCATAGACACGCAGGACAATGTTGTAATGATTATCATAATCCAATCCAAGTAGCTCACTAGGCCAAGCAAATTGTGGAAGGATTTGTAGTTGGATTTTCTGTGCTTGCCCGTAATTGGATCCCGATCGTTGTACTGATACTTAGCCCAAGCAAGCAGCTGGCAAAACTTTCTGAACCTACTCTCGCGCCCCACGATGAATAAGGGCGTGTCGAAGAGTGGATGGTTCTCACGAAGATCCTTCTCGCGTTGGCTTCGTTTTAGTTCAGCTTGTTGACGCTTTCTCTTAAGCATTTTGATGTTCAGATCTTGGGGATTTCTAAGATTCTCTTGCATTCCCTCACCATTTTCTTTTAGATAATCATACGAGGATTGCTGGATCTTTGATGTCAACGAACTCGCTCTCTCTGTACGAAGTCTTAGTTGACCGCCGCTCGTTTTGATAACACCGCTACCTTGTAAACTCTTCTGGGCAATGGCAACATCCTCGTTCATCAACGACATTCGCTGTAAATTTGATTCTTCGATCAACTGATGAATGGTTGTCTTGCGAAGAATCTTGCTCGTTGATGAAGTTTTAGATGGATTTGAAAGAAGTTTCAGCGGGGGTAAGTAGGTGAGATGATTTTTGGCGCCAAAACGAACCCTACCGCCTGAATCTGATTTCTTGGCCTCATTTGATTGGTCTTGTGGCTGCTGATTCTTCTTACCCACTTGTCGGCCAATGTTTGCCTGCTTCCCTTTATACTCGATTGTGTTCACCTGTTGGCCTTGGATCATTCCTATTCTAAGACAATTCTTGATCGTGTTATGATTGTCGATGTCGTCGACAAAATTTCTCATAAAACTCTCTCTCACTTTTGGCACATTAAACTCAGAGGCAGATTTGTGTAACTTTGTCATCTGTGGCGAATCCGGAAACCTCTCGAACAATCTCAACCTTAATGGCAACTCTTCACTTATGCAGGCAGTTTGTTCCCTTGCTTTCTCTTGTTTTGCTTTCTTCAAATCCTCAGGCAGCTCCAGGTTGTCCAATATAACTGCCACAAAAAGGGACAAAACAATCAAAGATACAAACAGATGATACATGATGAAATATAAGGCAACATAGGGCCCAATTTGATCGCGAACTCTTAGCATTGTTTCGTTCATCACATCTGTCCAGGCCTCTTGGGTTAAAATTTGAAACATTGACATGAAGGCATATGGAAAATCTTGGAATCTATGGTATCCGGGTAGGCTACAAAATAATTGCATAGTCATTGTTGACGTAACCACCAATAAGCAAACTGTGAATATAACTAAACTGCCCAACTTCCTTCCGGGTCCGAAACTTTTGTAGGCAAAGTCCTCCAGAACTGGAGAGGCTTTGATCAATCTAATAACTCGAAACACTTGGAAATCGGCCAATTCAGTCATGAAAAATGATGGAATAACATGAACTGTGCAACCTAAGGCCAGGAAAAATTCAAACCTATGCGAGGTCCTTGTCCAATAGCAATGGAATCCAAGGCAGGCTATTTTAAAAAGAGCCTCAATGTTGAAGAATATTGTAAAGCCAACCTCCCACCAATAGATATGATTGTAGAACTCCTCCCTGGGCCTTCCGTCATGTTCAAATTTAATGCTCGCTGATAGAGCAACATCTCCCATTATAGCCAATAGAACTATTACCTGGAAGGCAGCTGAATTTAAAAATTTCTTTGCATATTGAGGCACCCAGCGTGAGGTGGAGCGGCTCTCATCAACTTCAACCAGTTTCCAGCCACGATCGTCGCCCTTCAATATTTTGGGCACACCCTCGCTGGCTAGTGATTGGCGCTCGCCCCACATCTGTTGAAATTGAACCCTAATTTCGTTGAAAGTTTCCGTAAAAACTGCAATGAAGACGTTTCTAACCATCCAACCTAAGAAGAATATGAGGCTAACAAAATAAGCGGCCACCTTCCAGGCAGGATAGTGATCGAACGTCGAGTACATCAGGTGCGACCAACCCTCCTGGGAGGAGGTCTGATAGACAATATAAAGACTATGACCTGTGGCATCATAGAAACGCAACAAGGTTAAACTTATGAACCTTATGAGTGTTTGGATTGCGCGCGAACGCTCTCGCTTACCTATATGATCGAATCCGTTGTAACCAACAACTTCCTTATCGAGATGGAGCTCCATGCAAACCATGTCTGGTGGACACTGGTTGCCGTATTCGGGGTGGCCGGAACAGTGGGTGTCTGGAATGGCCAGGCTGTTTATAGTGATGTCCTCGAGGTTTGTGCCCTTGACGACGCAATGCTTTTCTATTTGGCCGAACAGCTGAACGCCCAGCAGACCGAACAGCGACATGAAGAAGAGGAAAAATAATGTTACCTGTGGAATAGATATAGGCGGGCGAATTAGCGTGCGAATTGCAAAGTGAGCGGCTGTTTTTGCAAGTTAACTGTTTTCTTACATTGTAGATTTGCTGCGATGATCTCTTGAAAATTTGTTTAATCCTAGATTTTGGCATTGAAAATTTGAGAAACACCCTAATAAAGCGTATGAGAATCAATGGTCTCGGTGAGCGCAAAACGGACAGCACCGAATACGGTTCAACAATGTGGAAAATTTCAAAAATCTGCCCTCATGTTAGTGCTTTCTATGTGCTTTTATCTATTGAATGCATGCCTTCAAATGCCGAATGATATAACTTACCTGCAATAGAATTGAAATCCATATAAAAAGCACCATGGTTGCGTCAAATTGGCACCAGCGATCCTTGGCGTAGGGGCTCGGGCCTCGCAAAAAGCCGCGGCTATAAATTTTAAACACCATTTCGATGGTAAACACAACTCCGGTTATAATATCGACAATGAAGGTAATGAGCATAAGCGTTGGATACCAAGAGAACGTTCGACTGGTATTGGCACAAACGGACACTAGCGAGGCGACGGAACAAATTCGCATAAAATGCCTAACCGAGGTTTTGTTGAACCAGGCAATTCCGGTGTTTGCGTTGGCGAGCTCGCTGGTGGCTGGCGCGGGCTCGCCGGGTCCGCTAGCCTCGAGCATGCTCGTATCACCAACCTTGATGCTCTGTTTCCTGCCCAGCATCTTCGCCTTGGCTCAAAGTGCTCTCTCTTGAAGAATAACTGAATGGCCGATGATTATTACGCTTCCTTGGCTTTCTTAGTGGCAAGTGATTCACTCTATTCTCTCTCTCCCGTCTTCCCTCTAGCTGTAAACTTTGGGCTCCCTTGTTTCCCTTTCTCATGGCTATGGGATGGAAAGGTATTTAATTAAATGCCCAAGGGCCAAGCCGCTCTCCAGCTTGCAATTGTTTTCGCCGAGGAGGCCGTCGCCAACCGACAAGCTGGTAGCCCCTTGGCCGCACGCTGTCTCCTAATGGCCGGTTAGCCCTCTCGCTCTCTCTCTCTCTCTCTCGCCTCACAATATCTCTTGGCCCCCAAGTGACAAATGTTAAACTCCGACTTGGCTCCTCCTCCTCCTCCTTCTTCTTCTTTCTCTCTCACCTGGCTCGCAACCCTCAAATCTGTGTGCGTGTGTGTGTGTCAAAAAGGTGGCCCGCTGAACCTCCGCGCTCTCTCGCTGTCTCCCTGGGCGCCAGCTAGCCCGCTAGCCAGCCCATTCTCCTTCTATTGTTGCGCGATTGTTGTCGCTTACTTGACTGGCGCACGATCGGCCCGCTCCAGGCGCCCAGCTATCCGGCTCGCGTTGCCCGAGTTCCCGCAAGCAAGCGAGCGGGTGGGCGAGCTGGCTGGCTGGCTGGCTAGCTAGCTAGGCAGGCTGACTCTGGCAACGCGCGCTCACTCGCAGCCCCTCAGCCCCCTGCAGTCCCCTTAGGCGCGCGCGAGCTTCGAGACCCTTAAATCAGTGCTCACCAGTGTGTGCAATGCGCGAGCGTGTGTGCCCCTGTGTCTGTGTGCTGGTGTGTGCCAGCGTGCGTGCGCGTGCACAGCCTCCTGTGCGCCCCAAACTCTCTGTCTCGCGCGCGCGCCCCCAGCCTGCGTTCACTTGTGCAGACGAGGCCCGTTTGGTGCCAGTCGCTCCGAGCCCACTCGCATCGCACCCACCAAGGCGAAGAGAGTTCGGGTGTTTTTATATCCATTTTACGAGCTCCAAGAGGCGCTGGTCTGGGATGTTGGGGCGCAAAGCTGCACGTAAGCACATGGCGGCCGCCGGCCTCTACACAGACGTCGCTCGCCCGCGCCACTCGAGCAGCGTGTCTGTGCGTGCTCGTGCTCTCGCGCGCGCGCACAGCGCCATCGATCCGCCAAGACCGATCGGCGCCTGCTCTAGCCGGCCGGCCGGCTGGCGGGCTGGCCGGCCAGCTTGCCAGCCCGCAACTCGTTCAACTAGCCAGCTAACAAAGGGGCCCAAGATTTGAGTGTTTGGAGCGGCGGCGCCTGTAGCCAGAGGCGGCCGATAAGTAAATTGGGCCAGGCTGCGCGGATAAGGATCCAGGCTGGGCTTGCTCGTGTAAATCATGGCCGCCGTAGCCGCTGGCTGCAGTAGCGGTTGCGCGCCCACTCATGTGATTTCGGCCAGCTTGCTAGCTGCTTATCTGGCCGCTCGCCCGACGCCCGCAAGACAAGTGAGGCCGAGCGACTGGATTGAGAGGCCCGCCGGCCGGATGGAAGTTGGTCGGCCGGATTTCAAGCCGCATACAACTCACTCCTGTCCACTCGACTCGGCTCAGCTCAGCTCCACTTCACTCCGCCTAGTCTGGCCGCCTCGCCAGCAGCAAGCTCGCCTCTCGGGAGGCTTGACGCCGCCCGCCAGGCTTATTATTATTATTATCACTGTTGTTGTTATTATTTTTATTGAAGACTCGGTGAGAGTGGACGAGAAGGAAGTGGCGCGCAAGGCAGCAAGCTGAGTAGCTGGGCCAACAGCGAGCTGACTATGGGGGCCAAGCGGCAGTTTGGGCGGCTTTGTTTGGAGGAAAGTAAGCGCGCATTGCGCAACATACTATTCATTTAGATTGATTCTAATGACAATCGTTTGTGCCGCTTGCTGCCCCTCGCTTGGCTTGCTTGTTGGCCAGTTTGCTAGCTTGACTGGCGGCCAAGCGAGCGCTCGGTCTTCCCAGATGAATGGGGCGCCAGAGTGCGGAATTAGCGGGCCCGATTTGCGTGGCTACACTTGCTGGCCAGCGGCTGGCTTACGGCGGCCACCTCTGCTTCTGCCGCCGCTGCTGCCGTCGCCGTCGCCGTCGCCGTCGCCGTCGCCGCCGCCGCCGCCGCCGCCGCCGCCGCCGGCAACAGCAAGTACAAATTTGAGGCGCTCTCGCTGCTGGCCAGCGCAAGTTGGGCCACTAATAGTGGTCCATTTGTATGTACATTTGTGGCTTTGGAGGCTCTCGCGCCCGATTGGTGCGCTTGCTCTTGGTCCAATCTGGCCGCCAGAGGAGCAGAAATGAAATATAGTCTCGCCCCTCCAGCCACTAGCTCCAACGGCACCGCCCCGCAATGGCGGCCAAAGCAGCCCTCTTCCATGCCCGCCAACACTGGAGCCCAAGCAAACTGGTGCTGCGAGGCCACCTGAAGTGTTTGTATTGGCGGCTGGCTTTGCTCGGCCGGTGAGCTGGCCGCCTGCATCATCAATTGCGTGCGGCCGCCAAATTGGGCCCGCAGTTTGGATAGAGCGCAGCAAGCACAAAGGCTGCCCAAAACCATTGCTTGCCATCAGCACCAAGCCAGCCCAAGACGATGGATCCGAACCGGATCTGAATGCGCCTCTTAGCGAGCGAGCGGGCAGCCAGCTAACTGGAGCCGCATATCTTTTCATCCATCTATTCATCGAAGGACTCGTTTGCTGGCTTGATTGATGAGTCAATCGGCGTAATTGATGTCAGCCCAGTGCATATGTTGGCCGACAAAATGAACATTTGCCTCTCGCCCACTCAGCCTGGCAGGCTCTAGCGAGCGCCGATGCAACAATGAGCATGATGACGGCGATGACGACCGGCCACCGATAGTCTAGACTCTCTCTCCCTCTCCCTCTCTCTTTCTCTCGGCTGAGGCTGGCAACACCAGCAAGCTGGCTCGCTGAAACTCTTTGGGGCGAACGGGCAAGAGAAGCCCTGCAACTCCGGGTGCCAGTTGATGAGCTTTAGACGCGCGTAATCGAGCGAGCTGCGGCCGTTTCGGCACCCACAAGGCCTAGCGAAAATGAAAATTATCCCCCAAACTCAAGACCGAGCAAACTGGCTGGCTTGCTTGCTTGCTTGCCCGGTTAGCTAGCCTTGCCCGATGGCGAATACAAAATGGGCGCCCATCAAGCTGGTTTCCCTTTTTCATCACCCAAACAGCTGAGTAAATCTAGCGGCCAAAGTTGTGTTTGGCGCAAACTTCCCACCCGGCTCATCGGCGCCATTGCATCAGGGCCAGAGGCGCGGGCAAAAGCAAGGGCCGCCGCCCGGCGCTTAACCAGGGCGCGCTCGAGTCGCGATTGGCCTAGCGCCGTTCGCGCTCTCTCTCTCTCTCTCTCTCTCTCTCCGCTCCTCGCTTCGAGTGGCCCAAGCGCCGATTTTCTGCCAACGCTAACCGGCGTGAAGGATGCTCCCGCCAAACATGCTGCCAACTGGCCCAGAAGCGGGAGCTTGAGCTTGAGGAGGGGGAGGAGCAAGCGGGTGAGGGCGGCCTTTGCGCAAATGGGAGGGGGATGGATGGATCTCCAAAGTTCACGCGCGCCCTTGTGCCAGTTCAACGCGTTTTGAATTCACAATCTCCATCTGACGGCCCTATCTCCTTGCAAGTTATCAAGTCAACCGGCCCGCTAGATAGATGGGGCCAGGCCTGGAGGATAATCTAATCACGTAGCGCGGCGCCCTCCATGGAGGCTTGGTTGGCGGCACCGCTGCCTCTGGCAGCCGGCTCGGCTTGCGCGCGCGCTAGGCGCCCTTTTGCGCTCCCACCAAAGCCTAATACCGGCCGGATCCAGGCCGAGTGGAGCCGAGAGCAAACTGGCGCATCGCTCTCTCCCTCATTTGCCACCGATTGCCAGCCCGATTTCGGGCCCAGACAGTTGGCTAGCCTGCGGAGGATACTCTCCCTCCGCCGCTGCCTCCCCGCCGCCTAGCCCATCCTATAGATCTCACAGCGCGCGCGCTCATTTCAATAGATATTGCGCCCATCGGCTCGAGCCAACAACTGAAAGTATATTAGCTTGCTTGAGTGGCTGCCTACGAGTGGGCGGGTTCGCTGACTCGGCCCTGCTCGCCGTGGCCAACCAGCGACCAGCTCACCTGGTGGCTTTGAAGCAATTCAAGCCCCTGCAGGCGGATGATTAAAAAGGCCAATATCTCTTCCGCGCAAACCTGCGCCCTCTCAAAGTTGAAACTGGCCTCTCCCACCATGGGCCCCTTGTGTGCCAATGGTGCCACACAGAGTTCCGTTTCTATCGCCACCAGCCGATCTCTCGGATAGATAAATTTGAGCGAGGATTGTTTGTTGTTGCTGATGTTAGCGGGCAACGGTTGGCAAGCTAGTCAGTTGGCTTGCTCCAGCAGTGGGCTGCCTGCAGTAAAGCTCTCCTGCTTGCCAATCCTAATCGGCCTCCTGCTTTTTGCCATTTATTAAATTGAATGAGAGACCGAAAGTCAACAAGAATCAGCCCCATAGGTCTGATTAAATGGCTGATTGTTATTGTCGCGCTGGAGGTTTCAATGGTCAAGGTTGAAACTTTATTAAATTGCTCCTCCATCTAAAATTTAACCCTCCTCACTGCCCTCAGCCACTGGGCCGACCGCATCCTTCCAGCCTGACTCATCGGCTCTCTTTCTCTATATATATATATAATAATCTTTGCATTAAATCACCTGGAAGCTTGGCTGACGCGGAGGACAAACAATTTGGTTCATGCCTTACAGCTGAACTTCAACTCGTCACCCAGTTCCATCAGCTATAACACTCAAAAGCAACATAACTGTGACGAATCACATCTGATTGCACGAACCTGGAATATTCTGTAGCGAGGGTGCTAGCAGGGGGATAGACGGATGGAGCCTCTAGTTACATCGACCCGTATCCCGGCCGAAGCAAGCCCTCACTTATTAGATGATGAATATAAGCAGACACAAAACGGAGCGGACATGGTGGAGGGCAGAACGATTTATTCACGGGGATGCGGAAGTGTGCCTGTCCCATTGAGCTAAGCTAGCACTTGGTTACTCTTCACTACAGCGCCTCCAGATGCGAGCTTGTGCAGGGAACTTGGCTCCATCGAGAGATAGGTTGCGATTTTATCGCGGATTGGCTTCACCTTTTCCAAAGGCTCGCTCCAGTTTGTTTGACTGAGTAAGTCTAGAGCTCCAATCAAATCAATACAACTCTCCTTGCTAAAGTCAGATTTGATATGACCCTTAGGATCGCTTTCACTCTGGTCGTCACCCACCTGGGTAAGGGTCAGATTTTCCTCTATATCAGGCTGATATGTCATGATGGACTGGTACAACTGTTCGGCCGTACACACTCTAACCTTGGCGTAGCCATTAGCCAACAAGGCTAGACAATATTGCAAACATTCTACCTGGACGTGGCCAGTGAACTGAAGCATCGAGCACAATACTCTGGCAACAGATGCAATTCTCTTTGGATCATTGCTCTTTCGACAATTCCAACAGATTTTTGCTAACCTAGCCTGAAATTTAGAACTTGTATCATTCAGAAGCCCCTCAGTTAATAGGTAATCAGCAACAATCAGACCAGACGTCAACAGTCTGTCTGCCATATCGTTACGTTCCAGAACTGACAGGAAAGCGTCAAGCACAAACTCGAACCGCTCAGGTGCATCTGCTAAAGAGAGCAAGTATTCCGAAAGAGCTTTCCTGAATTGGCGAGCGCACATATCGCTGATTTGTCCGACGCTTGGCAAGAGTCCTATCCATAGATCCATGCTATACTCCGGTTTATCCAAGAGATTGACAAAGATAGGCGTTGAATCATCGCGCCAATTGAACTCGTCACTCACGCCAAACCTCTCAAACAGTTGCAATATCTCTGCCTTGTGAGGTATCGTATCTTCAGGTAAGGCACTTCCAACGAGTTGATGGAAGGCCGTTGCCGCTTGCTCACGAGCCGAATTGTTGTATGATATCGCCTGCTGGATAGTTTTTGCCATAATTCTAGTGACTCGGTTAGAATCCAGTAAGGAGGTCAAACCTAAGGAAACTAGATACAAGGTCAGGTTCTGTATAGCCTTGATGGCAGCGCGTCGTACAACAACACCTATGTCGCCCCTCTTGTCGAACGTGTAATCCTCGCTCCGTTCTAGCAAGGCGTCGTAGCCTGCCTTTATGAGGCTCGATGAGACAATTATCTGACTTTCATCTAGCTGACATATGAATTCCACGAGGGCTGTACAAGCTTCGGCCTTGGCCTGAGCAAACACAATGTCAGCAGATTCCCTAGTAGTTTTGGATATGTAAGAAGTGAGCGAAATCAGCACTATGTCTGGTGTGTCTGCATCGTTCCTTACTCCATTTTGGCTTTTGGTTGGACTTAAAGCTTGACTAAGTTTTGATAAGGCTCTCAGTCCCCCGCATCGGCTGCTCTCGTTGTAGCTTATGAGGGATTTATTTAAGATCGCGAGGAGTTTGTCTTGCTGAGACTTATTTTCACCATAGAAAGATCTATACAATGTCAACAAAGCGTCCGAACCAATATCTCTCAAGCTAGGGACATCACTATCTAAAGCTGTAAGTGCGATGCTTTCCCACTGGCTGATAACACTTTCAGAATAAGAAAATCCTGCCACCTCGGCACTCGTAATCATCAGTCCGATGGCTTCAATGAAGTTGGGCGCTTGTTGCTTGCTCTTGAGTTGTTTCGCACATTTCTTAACAATATCACCGGTGAATTCGATGAACGCTTGATCGAAGGAGAATTGTAACGGGACAAGACCACGAGTAACCTTTGCCAAAGCTAATAAAGCGCCGTGCTTAACATTATTGTCGGCATCTTGGTCGACCATCTCCATTAACTTGGCTAGCACTTCGGTTTGAACAAAATCGTGATCAGAATGTAACATTAGAGCTGACAATGAATCGCTCGAAAGTCGGCGGATTTGGACATCCCAATGACCAATTTTCTTGCTGATAAGATGTTGAACAAAAGGTCTTGAGTACTTGCGCCCGTAACTCGCGACTCGTGGTGCCAAGTTCATGTAGGTTAGCTGACGTTGCCCTACGTTCTGGTGATCCAAATTTGTCAATATATTGATATCTTCCTCGTCAAAAGTTCCCTGACGCCCGATAAGTTCTTGAAAAGTTGCTGATGCAGCACGACGACATTGTTGCTCACGATCGAAAAGCATTGTACATAAGAGATTGATCGAGATGGAAGATATATGCGGCCGGAGAAGATTATCCTCATAAGTACGGGCCATGGCCCAACAAACGTAACAGGCTGCCTCACGGACGTGAGCACCAACTGCGAAACTTCCCTTAATCTTATCATAAATTATGGCATCACCAATAATACTGATCACATCCGGAAGTTTCTCTTCCAGTATCAATCCGTTTCTCGACATTTCGGCTAGTGTTAGAGAGCCTCCATGCCAGGCAAACTCGTTTGAGGTAGTGGCAAATGAGTTTGCTATGACCACATCGATTACTTCACCTGCACGCTCCCTGCTCAATCGGCTAGCTAACCTAGCTATACCTTTGGCAGCAGACCATCTGATCTTAGTTTGGGCGTTTTGAGCTGCAACAAACAAAATGCTGAATATAGATTCCAAATGTTCTGATGCGGACACCTCGTCATTGTTGTCAAGTAAGGTCGGTTCATTCGATATCCCGGTCGACTGTGAGCTGTTCGTCTCACCGATACGACCCAAGACTCTTGAGGCGCGCTTGTATCTCCAAGTGGCGATTCTTGTTGGCAACATGACTAGTCCTGCTCGCTGAATCAATTTGATAATCAAGTGGTTGACAAGCTCTCGGTTTATCTCTTCGATGTCTAACTTGGTCACACAGTCCAAGACGGTCTTGGACCGACGTTTAGTTTCCTCGCGTGGTAGAAACTTAAACATGTATATGAGTGTCCTTAGATGGCCAATTAGTGGTACGTCATCGACACTGCTCGCGGAGCCCAATTTAATTTTGGCCAACTCGCATAGTGTTGATTGGACGAATTCGTCAACATGATTATTTGATTTGAGAACGTCCGGTCGAGAGAAGTATTTGGCCAAACAGAAAGCACTCACTTGTTGACATGAATCGTGAGAGACCAAGCTTAGCATCAGTATTGAATAAAGCTTCTCTGCGATACCTTGATCGCTCGAGATCGGGTCAAACTTGGCCAAATCAAATGGCGTAAGGATAACGATGGATAACCATACCGTCAGAACGTATCTTGTATGCCAGTTGATCTTATCCTTAGTATCTTCTTTGCTCAGTAACTCAACGAGCAATGGCAATTTATCAGTCTCGTGAGGGAATTTCTTTCCGATAGATTTGAACCCATTGACCTTGATGAGTTGGTACAAGAATTTGAAGGTTGTATGATACCTATATTTCGATATGGTAAAATCGCTGAGTCCAGAGGTAAGCTTGGCTATCAGCTCTGGAAGATAGGGATCTAATAGTTCAGGCTGTTCTTGGTAAGGGTCGATACTTTTCTTGAATGATTCGATAAGTTTCTCTGCTTCATCGTGACTTTTAAACTCGTCGTGTGCGATTGGATCCAATTTTGTCTCTATGTCATCGATGAGTCTCATGCATTTATCGAAATCGACGAAGCTCTCACGATTTTTGGGACAGGTGTCCATGGTGCAAACTTCTTCGACAGGATCAATTCTAGATTCAGCCATCCCCAATGAGTCAATGAAAGGCCACCAGATGATCATAAAATATCGCTGTCATGTCTTCTGATCTCAACCAGGAGTGTAGAGAGAAAAGTGTCAGCCGACAGATTACGGTGAGAGATGTACATGAAGATCCGCTGTCAGTTTTCAGATTAGAGGCTGAGTGTTATCACCTGAGAAAATGCAAATGTTCAAAGAATTTTTCCTCCACATTAACTATGGATGCGTGCTCGACTTGCTCTTCGATTGATTCCTTTCATTTCGTTTCGTTTAGGTTCAAATAAGCTCGAATACTTTTCCATGTAATGAAGGGGAACAATTGCTAGTTATCTAGTAATAAGGGCGACAGATGCTACATCATGCCGACCAAACGCCTAGATTGGTTCACCAGAGGTTTCATAATTTCGCGGCATAATTTACATCAAGCTGAATGCTCCTGTGAGGAAGGTTTCGTTCAGCGTGAAACGAGGAAAGAAGGCAATCAATGATATGTGATTCGCAAAAGCTGACATTTCGAATATGTACATCATTAGTTGTCATTTCACCATTCAAGAGTATTTTCTCGGTCTGCGGAACTCAAAACCAGGAATAAATACCATGAAACAGATTGAATCTCCACCCTGTGTCGGTTGTTGAAAACTATCTCAAAAAGCTATCATCACCATGGATCGATAGGTTCGAGTAGCTCAAAATTGAACCACTTCACTCGTGCTCAAACAACTTATCGGACACTATGGCTGACAGAAAGTCTGTAAGGGCTGAGTTGGAACGAAAGCGTATCCAATTGGCTCAAATGAGACAGGAGCGTGAAAGAAGATCTCGAATTCTGCAAGAAGATGAGGCCTTGACTCATAATTCAGAAAACCGAGAGCGGGTTGAGGACGCCGATGCCGTCCTACTTGCACTAGGTTTGTCCACTCCGCTATCTAGGGCTTCGACAGCTCCCTCAAATGTTTCATCACTGGATCAATCCAGGCTCAATGCTCTCTCGCCTGATGTGGCCACTAACCAGCAGCAACAGTTTTCTCCAAGTTTGAACGATTCATTTGTTACGCAGCCAACCTCTAAACAAGCAGTTCCCTTACAAGTTGTTCATGTAAACCAAATCAATATTGCTCCCAGAGAACGGGTATATTACACTAAGTCAACTCAAACCCCATCTCAAGCACCGATCCAGAATGACCAATCAGTCCCACAAGGTGATGCGCCCCAACAAAAATCTTATTATGGTAAGCAACACACCCCGCTAAATGCTCTGCCGCCTACGCCACGAAATGCATCTCAAAGTGACAGACAAGATCACCTTAACACGAGCAAAAGCTCGGATTCTAGCAATGTTCAAGTAGCTGGTGTTAATCCGTTAGCTTTAGAATGGGATGATGAGTTTCCAGGTATGTCCAGAGTAGGAATAGAACGGAGATGAGTCTAGCGTGTATGAGTCCTGTTTTGAAATTCAGTTATATTTCAGATATCTTTAGCGCCTTAGAAGTTAGTTAGAGTCCTGTTTATTAATTTTTCAGTTTTTCTCCCACCACTCCCCACTAATACGATTGTTACCACTCATCAATTGTTACCAGTCACATGATCATTTCCGATTAACACATGGCTTAAGTGCATAGGCTACTAAGATTGTCAAATTTAACATCACGATAGTTACAGTATTCGGGCTGATGATTACAGGCAGTCATAGGCTTCTATAAAACTAACATTCTACTCCCGTCCAAATTTCAATGGCCCTTTATAGTTCTCACCTACCAGGATGATGATGATGAGCAATCTTCAGATTTTAACAACATTCCTAATGGCCGTCTCAGTAAGTCCACATCAACAGGCCAATCGGGGATGCCCCAGGTTGAGATGGTCAAACCTGCGAATGGGCAGATCAATGAACAGACTGAAAGGAGGCGTGATGAGGCTGAGCAAGCAAACGAAATTATGCCATTGAACGAGGACGAGAGACGGCAGATTGAATCGCGTGAAGACTATCAGCTCTTTATCGATAGAGCAACTAAAGTATTAGAACGAGCCTTGTATCAAAACGAAAGCCCAGAAATTTTCATTCAATATTTCCCAGACGATGGCAGGGGTGAGGTTGATAATGATAAGAAGAGCGGCAAGAAACTCAGCCTCAATCGAATATTCTTGGACGAGAAATGGTCCAAGAATAGGTGCGTCACAGGATTCGATTGGTCAGCTCAGTACCCAGAGCTTCTTTTGGCTTCCTATTACACCAACGAGCAGGCACCCTCAGATCCTGATGGAACTCTATTAGTTTGGAATATGAAATTTAAGAACGCCTCGCCAGAATACGTTTTTCACTGTCAGTCTCCGATTATGTCTTGTTGTTTCGCCAAATTTCACCCTAGTCTTATTGTCGGCGGCACATACTCTGGTCAAATCGTTCTCTGGGATATGCGGAGCAACAAGAAGACACCAGCACAAAGAAGCCCATTCACAGCAACTGCCCACACTCATCCTGTTTACTGTGCCAAAGTTGTAGGAACCCAGAATGCGCATAATCTTATCAGTATATCGACTGACGGAAAGCTCTGCTCTTGGAGTCTAGATATGCTGTCAGCACCTCAGGAGATAATGGAATTGAACCAACAAAAGCAAACTAGGTCTGTAGCCGTGACTTGCATGTCTTTCCACCCCGATGACTACAACAATTTTCTCGTAGGTAGTGAGGAGGGTTCGGTTCATTCGGCTTGCCGACATGGGTCCAAAACTGGAATCCTGTCAAGTTTTGAGGGACATCAAGGATTTGTTACCAGTGTTGATTACCGACCTAATGATACACAAGCAGGTTATTCGCACCTCTTCCTAACATCATCAATCGATTGGACAGTCAAGCTCTGGGACAGCAAAGAATCTGAACCCATTCATTCCTTCGAAAGCAATGGCGACTATATATACGACGTAAAGTGGTCGCCTGTAAGTCCCGCTTTGTTCGCTACTGCAGATGGAGATGGACGTGTCGACATATGGAACCTCGCAAATGATTCAGAGCTGCCTACTGCATCAACTTACGTCGAACCGTTTGCCCCGAGTGATCCCAAGACGCATCCTTCTCTCAACAAGTTGATCTGGACACCGACAGGCAACCAAGTAGTGGTAGGCGATGATGGAGGTAGAATACACGTCTATGATATTGGAGATGTCGGTGACTTGGGCTCATCCAGAAGACAAGAAGAAAAGTGGAAACTAGGTGAACATATATCGAGAGTAAAAATGTGAGAATCAGCAACTTGATGTGAGTTAGCATTACCATTTAATAACTGGAGATAGTCCTGACAGAGCACTCGCATTACGATTAGATTTATCACATTATCAGACCTGGTGGTCAACTCTTCCTTCAAACTCCAAATCTTCTGTCAGTATCCGCCTCAATTCTCACTACAAGTCCCTCGCACCCCATCAAGTGATCGTGGATATGGTAACCTGCCTCCTTTAGTTCAACGCCCAGTTGACTCGCCCGCTGTCGATCAGTCTCGTCATAAAGTACAAAGGCGGTTCCGCCGCCTCCGGCGCCTGTCTGTTTAGCTGTCAATTCAAAACTCTGGGCTCTCAGGCATATGTCCGATAGTTTTTCATGCCCAACCCCTAATGTATCTAGAAGTTCTTGATTTGCTTGTAGATATATAGCGATATTTTTTGGTATAAAATTTGGATCGTTGATCTTGCGCCAAATTTGAGTGGTTAGCTCGTTGATGTTATTAAAAGTGCTATTGACCTTTGACGGGTCGTCCCTAAGCTCATTTACTACAACCTCACTTAGTGCTCGTGTGCTCCTGGAAACACCTGTGTCTACGAGCATTACTCGAATCGGGTTTTTATGGTAGCAACCAGTTGCTTTTATCTTGCCGTTCTGAAACAATATGTACCCACCTGTTGTGATGATATTGTTGTCGACTCCAGATGGCCTCCCGTGGAAAAGTTTATCTATGTTGAACGCCCAATCACTGACAATGTACTTTTCCGCAGACACTCGAAACACTCTCATGAGAGCTCCACAGAGTGCCACTGAATATGCTGACGATGAGCCCAATCCAGAGCCTATGGGCACGTCTGATCCGACCTCCACATCAATGGGCGGTCGGCCTGAGGAGGAGAAGGAATCGCCGAGTCCGATGTATAGAAGGAGGAAGGCCATTGCTGCATCGTTTGCCTTCTTGTCTCTGTCTTTGGAATTTGCGTCATCACTTTCGTTCCTCGGCGTGGATTGGATGTATCTGGTATGCAATAATTGGTTGAGTTTGACAGGCATGTTGTCATCGTAATATAAACACTCGGAATATCTTGAGACCAGGCGGCACAATGTTAACGATGCAGTGGGCCACTCCCTCGAGATATTAAGACTTCTCAAGTGAAGTCTAACCTTTCCATCCTTGTTCGGGCGGATTGTCACCCTTGTTCTAAGATCGATTGCTGATGCGATAGCTTGCTTGCCATAAACTACGGAATATTCACCACTGATAATGATTTTGCCTGGCGCTGATGACTCTATTTTGCGCCAGTCAACGATGGGCAAATTCTTGTTCGGCATCTCTAATAGACGAGGGTAAGCACTGAATCTGCCTGAAAAGCCAAGAACAAATACAACCGATTCTCATAATCCATTGGGTGCAAGTGTTAAATGAATTTTTACTAGTCTTTGGGTTAAGTCAAGCATATGACATTGTATTTATTTCTGGTTTTGAGAATTTTTTGAGAATCGAACCTGGCCCGAGAAACCAAGAACAGATAAACATTTATCTCCTTCGAAATCCCCTTCGCTGCGCCTAAAATCTAATACATGAGCTGTAAACCTACCGATACACACCCTCACTAGCAGTGCCCGATGAGACACACCCTCAAGCTGCACTTGAGCTATGGTCGGCTATGATCTCTTGGCACGGGATTCGGGCAAAATCAATCCTCGTCCTCAGTATCCCCGTAAGGGGGCGGTACTTTGTGCGGGATGGCCGGACTACGGGCGAGATCCTAGTGATCGATCTACGACATGTCGAGACTCTCAGCTATTTGAAAGTCTGTTTTGAATAGCGTAAGAAATTTTGATGGAGGCACCTCTAACACAATTAGTCATAGGGCACATTTTTGGGTTCTCAAACTATCGTCCGACTGAGTTCTACAAGATCGAAGCTGAATGGCAGTGATGACAGCTTGCATATCTTCGGATAACGTCGGAAAACAGCCCACCAGAAAACTAAGAAGAAACTAAAGCAATCGTTTTAATAGAAGCTCTTATTACCGAACCAAGCACTTCCAAGATGGCAACTAATTTGTCCTCAATTAACCATCACCTATTTCTCAGTGTCATACTAACACTAATCGCCTCTGGAGCTCGGGCGTTTTATCTACCTGGCTTAGCACCGGTAAATTTCTGTGAATCGGACAAAACCACTAGCTCCTGCAAATCCGAGGTTAAACTTTTTGTCAATCGTTTAGACTCAGAACAATCAGCTCTACCTTACGAATACAGTTACTTTGACTTTTGCAGCTCTGACTCTCAAGAATGGCCGGTTGAAAATTTAGGCCAAATCGTATTCGGTGAACGTATTCGACCTTCGCCCTATAACATTTCGTTCTTGAAGAACGAATCTTGCAAGTTGTTGTGTCATAAAAGTTATGACTTGACTAACGACAAAGACATAGAGAAGGCAAACAGGTTGCGTAGAGGTATATACGAGAACTATCAGCATCATTGGATAGTGGACAATATGCCGATTACTTGGTGTTATTTGACCGAGGACCAACAACAATACTGTTCTATTGGGTTTCCAATGGGATGTCATGTGAATGAGAGGGGCAATGCGCAGTTTGCTTGCCTTATGAATCCCCGCTTCGATCAACCCAATTCTTATTATTTGTTCAACCATGTCAATATCAAGATCACTTATCATTCCGGAGAAAATGAGTCGTGGGGCGTGGACTTTGGAGATAAGGGGGGACGGATAACATCAGTGAAAATAGAGCCTAGGAGTATCAAATACAATTCCGAGCCAAACTCTGAGTCGTGCATGAACCCAGAGTCAGAATTCCTAGCCATACCTGGCGAAAACTCAGGAAATATTGATGTCTATTATACATACTCCGTCGAGTTCCACAAAGATAATAGTGTCAAATGGTCATCTAGATGGGACTATATACTGGGTTCCTCAGCGCATACAAACATTCAATGGTTCTCTATCTTGAACTCTCTTGTAATCGTCCTATTCCTCACGGGAATGGTTGCTATGATATTACTTCGAACTCTACACAAAGATATTGCTAGATACAATCAAATCGACCTCGAAGATGATGCCCAAGAGGAATTCGGCTGGAAACTCGTCCATGGCGATGTGTTTCGGCCTCCACAGAATGCCATGTTGCTGTCAGTTTTATTGGGAAGTGGTGTTCAAGTTTTCTTCATGACTTTGATAACACTTTTCTTTGCTTGCCTTGGATTCTTATCGCCGGCCAATCGAGGGTCTCTAATGACCTGCGCTCTCGTACTGTTTGTCTGCCTTGGAACGCCAGCTGGTAAGTAGAACACGGACTCTCTCTGTCTAACCTACCTGGCCTCGAAACTAACAACCAACCTTCTCCAAAATAGGGTATGTGTCAGCTAGGTTATGCAAATTCTTTGGAGAGCACAGATGGCGACTCAACATTTGCTTGACAGCGCTCCTTTGTCCGGGTATTGTCTTCACCCTATTCTTCACCATGAACCTTATATTATGGACTGAATCTAGCTCCGCCGCGGTTCCATTCGGAACTCTTATTGGTCTGCTAGCCATGTGGATGCTAATATCACTGCCGTTGACATTTGTTGGTGCGTACTTCGGATTCAAGAAGAGAGTTTTGGAGGTGCCGACTAGGACAAATCAGATACCCCGTCAGATTCCGGAACAATCTATTTACACGCAACCGTTACCTGGTATCATAATGGGTGGCATCCTACCTTTCGGTTGCATATTTATTCAACTATTTTTCATCTTGAACAGCCTCTGGTCCAATCAGACATATTACATGTTCGGATTTCTATTCCTGGTCTTTATCATCTTAGTAATAACGTGTAGTGAAACTACAATATTGCTTTGTTACTTCCATTTATGCGCGGAAGATCATGCTTGGTGGTGGAGGTCTCTATTGACTAGCGGATTTGCAGCCTTCTACCTGTTTATATATTGTATTCACTACTTTATTTCCAAGATGAGTATATCAGGATTCGTCTCAACGTTGTTATATTTCGGATATACGTCGATCATGGTCTTCTTATTCTTCCTACTAACTGGAACTGTCGGCTTTTTCGCATGCTTTTGGTTCGTGAAACGTATCTACTCCAGTGTAAAGGTCGACTAATTCATCATTGATCTCACTCGAAGATACAATGCAATTACATCCACGATTGTCCCAGATAGCAGCGTCATTATAGAAGTCATAGATAATCTAATAAAGTGTAAATAACATTTGTAGCTTTCTCCGAGCTTACTTCCTGGACCTTACTTCCGGTTTTGATGTGCATCTGATGGTTGTAACATTAGTCGCACAACTACAGTAAATCTAGCTTCAACCAGCAACTAGCTCGTTTTTGCTACGCTAAAAAGATGATAAGATGGGAGTAAATCCAGATTTGAGGTGAGCCTCTCAAGCTATAGTCGCTGGTGATGAAAGAGAAGTAAGATCAGTCAACACGTCGGAATCGCAGATCGCTCATAGGGGACTCTTGTCAATTTAATCTTGAGATAGAGGACCTAATCGCATGCTAGTTAGCCAAACCGTGGATCACTTTCATTCCACAGGGGAGACTCTCGGCACGATTGCCTTTGCTGTGGGGTCAGTTTTCTCAAAGTTGAGAGTATCTTAACAAAAAATCGGTCACGTCGGAATTCAGATGGAGAGACTCAATCGGACGCTTGAAACCGTTCGGTAGAAACCAAGTCGTCCTTCGATGGGATTGTTGTGACGTCAGAGGGTCAGTCGTATAACTAGAAGTCGAGGGGAGATCTAACAGTGGGGAGTTAGCGAGTAGTTGTGAGTTCTCGAGTAAGCAAAGTGTCGCCGAACAGATCATCGTAAAAAATCGACCTGCGCGGATATGTCTGCGGAACTCAAAACCAAAAATAAAAACCAAAGTCTCCATTCCAGTAACCTGTTTTGTTTGGGTGGACTAAACAGAGCTCCACTTACCAAGACAGAATAACCGTTAAGCCAGTCCGAGGTTTTAACTACATTATCAGCACTAAAAATCTTGACAGTCGCTAACAGAGTTCCGATCGATATAGAATTATGATCTCAAGCTGAAAGTGGAAGATTCAATATCGAGCTCGCCGTTCGATCTAAATACCCAAAATCATATCTCAGCGCATAATGGCTCCTTACGCGGTCAAGAAACTACAGAACTCAACCATCACGAGTGCCACAAATGAGCCCATGAAGCCATTCAAGCAACGTAGACCTTTCGAAGCGAGAAAGATAGAAGTAGAGAACATAAGGAAAAAGTTCCCCACCAAGATACCTGTTGTGGTCGAACGATATCAGCGTGAAGTCAACCTACCTGTGATGGATAAAACCAAGTTCTTGGTGCCTCAGGAATTGACCATAATGAACTTTGCGATTATCATCAAGAACAGGCTCCGAGTGCCGACAAACAGGGCTTTTTATTTTGTGATAAATAACCAATCAATGGCTAGCACATCGAAAACTGTGGCCGAGGTGTACAAGGAGCACAAGGATGAGGACGGATTCCTCTATATGACGTACGCATCTCAGGAAATGTTTGGCTAGCATTCGGACCCGGACCAAAGGCTGGTCACCTAGCGCCTAGATTCCAAATGAAGAGGTTATCGTCCACTCATCGGCATAAAACCCATACAATCTTGGTCCTTCGTTATATGGCCAGAACAAGATTTTGAACTTTAGTGATCATGATCACGGACCGGATTTGAGAGATCGCCATCCTACCTGTGATTAAAGTTTATGCACGCACTACACAAATAAAATCAAGCGAGATCGGATGCAAAGCAGTCAAATCATTCACTTTGGCTGATCGAAGTGGATGATTCTGACCTTGGGGGAGGACTCAAGACGAGAGTACTCCGATAGTCAGTATGTTCCCCGGCCAAAAATCTTAGTTTTGCCAGAGCTAGGAGACAAGTGCAGACTGAGGCCCAGAACTTGACCTGCCACGGGTTCATTCGGCCAATGGGTCGAGTATGAGCGGGGCAAACACTCGAGAATATACATCACGACTTGGAGAAGTGCTTCACTACCGAATTCATTCGTCATTTAGCGAGACCCATTGGCGTATGCTCTAATTTGTCTGTCCTCACTCATTATTTATTTGTTTTCAGTCAAGAGTACAGACTATTCTTGAAAAGCATAGTCATTGTCGAGGAGAAAAAGAATAATCCTTACTCATTTTCGTCGTGAGTTCATGAAAGTTTCTTGATGAAACACTATTAGCTAGACGTAAATCGCGTTACGCGATTCGCGTGGATATGACCAACAGTTTTTATTTATCTTAGTCGTTTTGGTACATACAGCGACGTAGATTCGTCGCTGTAGTGTCGTTGTAGCTCAATCATTGAGCCTCAATGCAAGGAAACCTGCGATTTGCTTGCGTACCTGTCGCATTTTAAAATGAGGCTCAATTGATTTTTAATTATTTTAGTTTATTTATTATTGTTGATCGCCACTATGCCAGGAAAATCCAAGTTCCAGATTTCAAGATCTCTTGATGAGAGAATCAAGAGAATCATCGGTGGAACCAACGAATATGATTCAGAATTCACCCAGGTATCTAGTGCATATATACTAGGTTTCAACTATGGAAATGTAACAAATTGCGTCGGATTGACAACGAACTATCAACTCCATCATGCCGTCTTCCCAGTTGTTGGTTTGGTATTTTTCCGTTCATGCCCGAGCGATGACGATATAAAGTCCAGCCTGAAGTCCGTTAAGGAGTATTCCAGCTCACCAAATGGTTTAGGTAGTTTTAAATCGGACAAGAACGAACATTTGTTTTTAATCTATAGCGTTGATAAGGACTGTAAAGAAGTAGAGAAGCGAATATTCAATTTTACCAAGGGCACATTCGTCCGCCGCAGGCGATTGAGACTCAATGTATTGGATGACCCATACTGTCCAAGACAAGTTCATAGAGGTTCGGAGGATCTCTTTAGCTCGGGAGACGGCGATTCGCTGGCTAGTGCTGACGAGGATCATATAGATCACTTGATTTTTTTTATTCATGGTGTTGGAGGTGTCTGTGATGTTAGATTCAGGTCATGCGTGGAGGTCGTCAGAGACTTCAGAAAGATGGCGAACAGTCTTCTTGCACAACAAAGCAATCCATCAAGTGGGAGATCTACTCCATCCAATAGCCAGCTATCACAGCACTTAAAGAAGGGATTTTTCCGCAAGCATTCTACGGAGTCGAATACCAGTCGTAATAGCGATTCCACAGAGGTTGCCAAGTCAACTCCTCCAACGAGAACTAGGAGAGTCGAATGTCTACCAGTCTCTTGGCACTCTTGTACACGACGTCAAACGGGTATGAACGATCAGTTGAGCACTATCGCCTTGAGTAGCGTTCCGAAGTTGAGACATTTCCTGAATAAAGTCGTGATCGATGCCCTTCTCTATGGATCTGGTCCAGTATACAGCCAAACTATTATCAACAACGTGGGTGACGAAATCAACCGCCTCTATACCTTATTCATGGAAAGGCACCCGAACTTTGACGGCACTGTATCTTTGGCTGGGCACAGTCTTGGTTCTGTTATTGTATTTGATCTATTGGCGAACCAAATACCCCGAGAACCGGCTGGTTCACCATCACTCGAGGTAAACTGCGACAGTTCTAGCACTGATCGCAATCGTATCGATGATGATACCATCAATAACAATATTAACACAGACAATATCCGCGAATCTGATCGTTGCAAGAGGAAATGTTGTCGCAATGTTAGCCATTTGCACCATGATCTGACCAAAACTCAGCTGAACTCTTGCTCAGACTATAACAGTCTTGAGGAATTACTCAAAGATATGAACTTGATGAGATACGCTGGAATATTTCAGAAAGAGCATGTCGATATAAATACTCTATTGTTGTTAACCGATCTTGATATGAAGGAATTGAATCTACCTCTAGGCGTTAGGCGCCAACTTGGCACCTATATCAACTTTAAAAAAGTGTCGATTATGCCGCCAACACCGAGGGCTCACTTGAATACTCAGCAACAGAAGCAACCAATAAGTAGTGAGACTAAAACAAAAATCAATAATTTCCTAGATAACTCAAACACTGGACAGTTTGCAATGAAGTACCCGCAGCTTAAATTCGAACCCAAGTGCTTTTTCTCGTTTGGTTCACCCATGCCCATGTTCTTGAACGTCAGAGGTATACAGAGCATGAGCGAGGAGTACAAGTTGCCAACCTGTAGTAGAATGCTCAACATATTCCATCCTTATGATCCACTAGCGTATAGGATAGAGCCACTAATAGATCCGCGCTTCAAAAACATTGAGCCTGTCCAGATTCCTCACCATCGTGGGGGCAAAAGAATCCATGTTCAACTTCGAGAGGGTTTTGCTAGAGTCGGAAATGAATTTAAGCATCGTCTACTAGGATCTTTGAGAAACACATGGACCAGCTTCACGAGATTCAATACCACAGCGCCGACTGAGGCCCACACTTCGTTCGATGATCAATCATCTCTAGAAACTCGTAGGAGGCTCACCAAGAGTGCTTCGAGTTCAGTTGATGTCGAGATTGAATCCTTCGACACTGGAGTGCACACACCTTGCGTGGCTAAGCAGCTGAAGAAACAATTAAAACGGCAGCAGCTCGTTCGTAGCCAGTCGGATTTGAATATTACTAGCTTGGACAGCATTATCGAAGGGTCAGCGAGACAGAATCCAGACAGTGAAAGCGACACAGATGCCAATCAACCCCAGATTGAGTCTCTCACGCTCGATGAGCGTGGCACGAACTTGCATCCAGGTCACGAACCAGAATGTTATCGTAAGCAGGCAGGACCTGAGAGTGTGAAGAGCAAAGATGCAGAGGGTTGTGATGATTTCGATTCTACCCGTATCGGCCGTCTGAACGGTGGACGCCGTATAGATTATGTGCTCCAAGAGAAGCCAATTGAGTTGTTTAATGAGTACATCTTTGCTTTCACAAGTCATGCAAGTTATTGGCAGAACGAGGATTCAGCTCTAATAATCCTAAATGAGATCTATCAGACAGACAATATCCAAATGTTTGAGCATTGATCCGTCCAGATTCGAAGTTGTTATCGATTCGTGACACATAATAAACTTATCGTCCAATGTAATGTCGAAAGACGAGGGTTCATAAACTCATAGTGACATACGAAAATCAATTGTTTGGCGAGAGCGATATATAGACTGGAAACTTTACCAATTACTATCTGATGAAATTCCGCAGAATTGTTCGTATTCTAAAGCTAAGAAGCCACTTAATTTACACCCCTATAATTCCAAGCCTCCTACCGAAGCTACTGCACTCACCAATTAGCCGGCTGCTGAGCTCAAGGTACAAGCCGATACCTATCACATAGACCTATTATATGTAGGTTAGCTTGCCTACCAGCTCCGTTAGCATACATATAATCAGCGTGACCCCAAGCTAGGTCAGGTACCACATAGTCATCCATCAAGGGCACATTTAACATGGAACGAGTGATAGCAACATTGCTCGCTGTTGAAAGCGTATCAGTGCGACCATATATGAAAGCAATGTCGGGTGAGATGATATTTTTGATTGGATAATATGGATTCACAGTGCTACCATATCGGCGCAAATTTTCCCTTGGTCCAAACTCAAATGTCCTGAACTCGCCGGATGCAATCAACTGGCCGAAGTGCAAAAGATTCAGGGCACTAGTCCCTTCCGGGGTATGATGAGCTACTACAGGTGTGAGAGAATTGTTGGCTCGTTTCAGACTGTTTCCCAAAATGATGGTTAGCATAACATTACAAACGGGTGTCGTCCATTTGGGTACGCAAACTAAATCGAGAGCTTGTTCGGTTGCTCGACTTTTAGGTAATGCTTGACCCTTGAAGACTCTGTTTAGATCTGTTGGTGTGATCACAGGTGATATTGCTTTGACAAGTAAGCGCACTAAGCCAAAATAGACATCCGGAATGAAGGCAATTGGAGCTAGGGCAATGAAGGGTTTTACTTTGTGTGCCCACTGTGGGTGAAAACTCTGGAGCACAAACATAGCTAGATTGCCCTGTGAGTGACCCACGTAGGCCAATGATTGTCGACCTCTCTTCTCCAAAATGTAATCAATTTGAGCAGGCAGGTCATACAATCCGATTTCATGGAACGAGAAGTCCCAATATCTCCAATCATGACGGTAGTCGAAATGTGTATGATTCAAACTGTATGTTGAGCCTCTTGAGTTACCCATCCAAACGTCATAACCCTGATTTGCTAGCGCAAAACCTAGACTGTCGCTCACGTGAGGCGCAAGCCTACGATCAGTCGACTCAGTTAGGCCCAATTTCGCTAAAGTCAGATCATTAATTGTGTTAAGTAACCTCTGCCAACTAAATGCTGGCTCCGGGGAGAGTGTTTCAATGGGCCAAGTTCGAGTTAGATCCCTGGGTTCGAATCTTGGACGGTCGCGGTTCCTGTCCGAGGAGATGATGAAATTGAAGGATGAGGTGAAAAGTCCATGTTGGAGAAGAATGGGCTTGAGTTTTGGACGGAGTTCGTTGGGTACCAAAGGATTGATTATCCGATGCATAGTTAAGATATAGTTGTCTTGAGTTACAATGCGATGGGTTTCAGGTATAAATGAACGAGATCTGATGAACTCGGGCTGGATTTGGTCTTGGTTAGTAATTTCTAAATGGAGATTTGTAATTTGAAACAATTCCTCCCGATGCCGAACTTACAGGGTCAAGATAAGCATCGGGTTCAATGTTATGAAATGGATTCAGCTTCTCTATCGTTCTTGTACCATCAACGCTCAGAGGTAGCACTCTTTCTAATATATTTGAGCTCACCGTTAAGGCTGATGCCCGTTTGAATCGTAATGGCCACTGGCCATCGATAGCTAACAATGATACCAGCAGCAGGATGCTCATAACCCGAGTTGGTCGGCCCTTTTCACTAGCTGCCTTGATGGCTATTCCTTTATCTAGGTTGACGAGTTGTCTATTCGTTGCTCTCCTTTCAATCTTGGCACTCATTGTCAACTAAGTATAATCCTAATGATTCCACAATTACTGCATGTCAGATCTGACTTTCATTCGCGACAACGAGATGTGGCTTCCAGATTCAAAAAGCTCTAACGAGTGAAGATGTTTCAATGAACCCTAATGTGACTATGAGGAAGCTCGAGGATAACCTTGCGAGCGTAGCATTGAACTAGTTCCCTAGGCACCAATGATCCACAGTTAAACTCGAAAATGAATTGAAGGTAACGATCGGGAGCTGGCCGTCGAACTAAACGTTGGGCGAAAGTTCAACGAGTTTTGATGCGCGATCTCTAAAACTAGCTCCAGCGAGGTTAGGACCCGCTAAGAGTATAGGGTTGCGCTTGCAATCAAACAGGCTCATTTGTTATCAACTGATCCCACTCCATCCCTCCGTCCGGTCATCTTTTACCTGAGTGCGAAAATTCAGCAGCGACTCAGCTGAAGCTGGCGGGGAGAAACAAGTTATTACAAGCTTGCAATGGCATTTAATGCTCAGCTGTGCAATCCCAGCAGTTGCCCAACAGGGCGAGAGCCCAGAGCCTAGATTTGAAAGTGGGCTGAATGCAAACACACGGAAGTCGGCTGGTCTGTCTGGGCTTATTTGTTGACAGGCTAGTGGGATTGAAAGGAAAATGTGAACTGACCATCACCCACACGTATACACGCACATACAAAGGATGATTGCATGAAGAAATAGTCGTTAGATCATCCAGGTGCGGACGCCGAACTGAGACTCTCTCTCTCCCTTTCATTACCTGAATGAATACTGACCATCAGACTTGGGAAGCCGAGGACACGGCAATCCATCGCGGTGGCTTCTCAGCCGATACCAAAGATCAGCCACAAGTTTGCCGCCCTCGCAGGTGCTCCGACTGGCCTTGGTAAATCGGCCCAGCCTATGGGCATCATGGGGGAGCACCTTTGATGGGATGGAAGTTCAAATGGGCAAAGGATAGCAAAGGATTCAAAGTGGATGCAAAGGTCGAATGCAAGCAGATGCAAGCAAAGCACCAAGGCTACAGAGTTATGGTCAAGATTTTCACCCTGCAGCGGATTTCCGCTGCGCCTCAAGTCATCACGTGTAATAGACTGGAACTAGAGATTAAGTCGCTGATAACTGGAAACGATAATTTTTATTCTTCCTCCCTCCCTCTCTGTCTCTTTACCCCCTCCTATGCTGAGCCGCTCGTGTTTTCTCATACGAGTAGTGGGCAAAGATTAAGAGGAGCGCCAGTTTGAGGCCACAAACCTTTGGTCCTGCCTGCGGGCCTACGTGCAACACGGATCAAATCCGCCGCCAGCTATTACTGATTGGTGGAACTAAACAGGTCAAGGTGCCTCCAATAATTACTAGCCCGTCGAAGTGCACAATAAATCTTACTGCTCTCGTGCCCATTTTGTGGGCTTCCAAGTTTTTGAGGTGATGGGAGGCTTGCTTTGGAGCAATTATAATCCATACTGTAGACAGGTTTCTCGCGAACGATGCACCGCCAACCAAGGGCCTACCTGTCATACTTCAATTCCCACAACCCCGAACTTCCTGCCAACGATCCCATCCCCTCTTGAACGTGTGCCCTGTTTGTTTATCTGTTATACATTTATTCGGCTCGAGAGTTATTATCATAGCCGCTGTCTTCTAAATTTGCTTCTAATCTGCCCTAAATTAGCAGCACATCATCTCGCAATGTCCCATCCAAGCTGGGGAACCCGCCTAAAACCATGAGCTCATAATCAAGCAAGGATGTCAAATGTACGTAATCGTCTTCTATCGCCGCCCTGGCCCATTGGCAAAGCTTGCCGCTGACAAACCCATCAGATGCTTTCCAGCCTGGCTACCTGAGAAACCGCGAGAGATTCCCAGATCTAGACCCCTCTTTTGCGCACTAGAATTGAAACAATTGTGTTTGTAAATTGGTAGGCGTTTACTATCAGCTTGTATGGCCATGGGAACTTACTTTTGATTTGCTTGCAGGTCAACGCTGGCAGAGTAGATGATGCTGCGCAAGAGACTCTCGAGCACCCGGGCTGCAATCTCAGGGTTCTCGACTACAGCGAGCGTCACAGATGGCTTTCCGGAGGTTTGATCCAGCTGTTCAACCAGATTAATCGCGTGCGCACTCTGCTCCAGCATGAAATTCCCAAGGAGCAACATGACACTGATTAACAGGATTGAACTTGACGCAATTTGCTGCATCTTGCCCCGAGGATCGTGGATGATTCTTGCAGATGAGTTCACTAATTTCGCTATCGCTTTGTGCTCACCCTTCTGTCTCTAGAGTTTAAATGTGACAACGGAACTTGTAACATGAAGCTTTTATGCTGCCCCCTCTACCTCGCAACCATAATTCGATTATAAAAATTATGACTGCTCGCCGCCGCCAGCCTCTAGTCTCTTGCTCGTCCGTTGCATCGAGAACGGCCAAGTGTTAGACAGGGATAGTGCAATCTTCCGGTTGGTTCTGGGCATGCGCCCGCTAGTTATGACATCCAGCGCCAGCACCAGTGGCAGAGGATGAACCTTACCGCTCACATGATGAGACACGGGCAGGAAACCTAGTGCTCAGGTGCACGTTGCGTGCCGATCAAATCCAACTGATTTCACCTGGCTCTTGTTCCTCGCGACAGACAGTTTGAGTTCTGAAGAGAGATAAAAGGGTTAAGGCTAAGTGAATGTTGACATGCTTTTTGGGACAAGCGAATTGATCTTCTATTTGGCTTTACAGTGACAATATCAATATTGGAGCCAATATGCTGAGATTGCGATTCTGTCGTGCCAGCATGTGGTTTCAATCATACCATTCAATGGGACTACAAACCGGACCATCAACTATTCGAGTGCTCTCTAAGGGATAGAACCCGACTGTATGGTTGTGAATCATACTGAAAAATGAGTCACCTGACATATATTCGTGGTTGAAAAGCGATGCCTTTTATTTCTTTGCCAACCATCAGAAACATATCAGAATCAGCCACTCTACGGCTAGTTATGACATTTTTATTCAGTAATTCCAGCTTCTTGAACACACGTTCAACCGTTTCAATCATATTTCTAGCCTACTCGAATAAACTGTGCAGGGACAGCTACCACGTTCATGCTCGCCTATAGGTGCGCATACAAACTGTGGGGCACATAGGTCCGCTAATTGAATCGTTTCAGCTAAGTCTCTCCAAATTGCTCTCACAAATTGAATTGCACTAACTTGATTAAAATCCCACAAGTTAGTTGGGTACACACGCTCTGCTCCTTCAAGAACTCCTCCAAGTCTTATAATAATAATCCTCGCGAAAGTAATAACTCATTCTAACAGCTTGCTTGAGCTCAGTTATAATCAGAATGACGATGGCCATCAGTCCAGTAGCGACTCTTGATGATAATGAAAAAGTTTTATACTCTCATCATGTATCTTAGACACTCGGGCATGTGTCGTGGGAGCGCTTTTAGTTGAGACTCGGCACACTCGCTGACATAATCAAGGACCCCAGGGTCTACCTGGACTATGTAAGGTTATTATGATAAACTCCCGATTCCGGTTCACTTGACAAGCTCGAGGGATTTACTCAATTGCACTGTGACATGCAATTGACCCCACTCTGTTTCCAAGTGGAGAGGTGGAGGACCTGAAAGTTCAAGTTTAAGTGTGTAGATGCTCGAATTGTTGACAAGAAACTCGACCATCAACGGTGCTGCGGCAACGGGTGGAAGATTCAATCAAGTAATGGCTAACGGAGATAGAAAGTTGTATGCCGGTCAAGCTTGTGAAATTGGTATGGGCCGAATTCTACTTCGCCTTTGGAATCTTAATTGAATTTGGCTATTTTTGCATACAATTACTCAAGCTCCATACGTAGAACATGAGTATTGGAGCGTGAATACTAGGCGGAGATTTTCAAGGCGTATGCGAAATACGTGACTGGAAATAAATCTTGAGCTTACCGAGGAGGAGGCTGACCTCAGTTGGTGCCCAATTTTTAATATTAAGCACAGGGATGCGTCCGAATCAGATTGCGGACGTATTGAGCTTAAACCAAGAATAAGATTAATATAACAGAGCTATGATTTTGCCGTTCTAATATTCTATTGGCCTCTGGGGTAGACAGAGATTGTAGAAAGCGTTCTTGTCCCAGAAAGAATTCTTCTTCCACCCACACCAACCTTTCTTTGTTATGGTTGCCAAGTCGTCAGGTCCTGTGTAATGCGGGTCGAGCACCAGATAGCTGGCGTCTCCACTCTTTTCATTAAAATCTACACCTATGATTGTATGCGCTAAAACGCCCCCGCCGATCATGATCGGCGTAGATTGAGCCGCGAAATGTTGACCTAATTCGCGAGCTTTGTACACAAGATCTCCCCCTGAGCTAACCGAGATAAACTTGCTATTAATATCGTACAAATGATTCAGCACGTAGCAGACCTCTTGTGAACCGATCCATTTTTGGGAGCCAATGAAGCTGTCTTGCTTGTCGCCAACATCAACCAACACGGATTGGATCTCTTCGTGGGTGGGCACGCGTGATTCGCGGCATAGTTTTGCTCTCAAAGGTTGAGTTTTGCTACCCAGCTTTTCAGCGCGTTGCTCAACATCCGGAGAGTAAATGTAACCTTGATGTTGGAACCAGGACACAATTGTTTGCAAGGAGCGATAAGCACATCCCCAGCCATTGTCGCTTACTCGATCCTGCATGTAATGATAGTATGTGTACGTGCCTTTGAGAATGGTGCGTGAACCTCCTTTGATACCAGTGTTATCACCCAGGCTTGTATGAACGTTACACAAGTGTCCATTCAGCTCGCTTTTTTGGTTTAAACTGTCACTGATTATACGCTGCGAATACCTGAATAGAGGCTTGTCGAGTGGCAACAGATAGGCGGTGTGAACCTCCTTGCGAAGGCTGGCAAGTGCCTGGTAATCAGGCTGAACGCCCGAGGGTATTGCGTAAATTATTGGCACTAGATGTCCAAGTTCTGGAGGCTTGAATGTACATGACTTGAGCTCATCTTGCTCGAGAGGAACACGGGTGCGACCGGCGAGGGCCATATTGAGCAAATCAAGCCTATGCCTCAAGCTGAACAAGATCGATTTCAAAGATCTAGAGATGGAGTGATTCAGATGTAGATAGACTAAGCTTTCCAGATTCACAGTATAGGTAGATTCGAGTCCATTAGCACTAAGCTCCTCTGAATCCACAACAAACCTCAAAGACGAGCGTTGGCTTTTCATCTTATTGCGCCACTTTTCGATCATCTTCTGTTTGTCAGCCTTGCTCAACTGCGGAACGTAGTCTCCTGCTTGGTCTAGATCATCAGGTGGGTCTAAGTGGTCATAGAGAGTCTCAGTCAGGTTCTTATTTGCTGTTCCAGATAAAACTGAGAAGTTTGACTTTTCCAAGTTAAAGTTAACAGTTTTCGTATCATTAGAGAGACACCTCTTTACTCGCTCTAGTTCAAGTCTGATCTTATCTTGGTCATTTAACATTTTCGAGCTATCACATATATTTAAATTGATTGAGATTTTGATATTTACCAAACAACTATGCCCGTACAATTTACTATCATCAAGGACGCTCAGTTTTGGCTGCTCTTGGGGGAATTCTCCGAGACTGGTGTCGTATATCCTTTTCTTCACTGGATTGGCACCGTCATCAGGGACATATATCAAGAAAAGGTTCTTGTTCTGGTCTTCAATTGTTGTCTCTAAGCTCTTGGCTGACAAGGAGTCGGCCAATAGGGAGTCCAGTCTTGCCTTGATATCCTTTTCAGTCGGATTAGATTGAAAGAAAATAAGGCCGACCGTTTGAAGTCCTGCATGATGGTCAGTCAAGTTAGTAGTTAATCCAATAAAGTTTGTCACATTGGAATGGTGGAATCCGAGAATGTAGGCGATGGATGGTTTCGCGAACTCTTGTTCTGTTTGGTCATCATTGTTTACCAGTTGCTTGATTCGTTCCTCAAGGGATTTTGAAATTTGAAATTTAGGTTTAGCTGACATAATAATGCAAATCGACTGATCGAATGTGGTAGATTAGGTCACAAATAACTGGATCTCGAGAGCCTCTAGATCTATCACCGTAGATTAAAGTCAGCTGATCGATATTACGATCGTGAAATCTGTCGTTCACGGCACAGCACTCCACGCAATAGTGTATTTATAGAGAGAGACTAGAAATTTTGCCCCCTTCTTATCCTAATAATTGGGACAGAGTTGCTGATTTTGGTCCGCCTCCTCCTGAGAGAGTAAGAGGCACCCACAGAGGTATCTCCGAATCAAAACTAGTGAAAGATGTAAATCAGATTTAAATCTCAACCGTGACGCATCCCCCTGATACCATTGCGAGGATTTCGATGGATAAGTTAAAACTCAGCGCATGGCTATGGAAACTCACGCCACGAAATCCGATGGCTTCCAGATCGATCCACCGTGATTCAAGCCACAGATCATGGCGAATGATCACGCTCAAATAACAAACACTGCCAGATTATACGGTCTAGCAACCGCGATCAACTACTATATATATTCCAACTGCCAACCTGTTGCCATACCTGAGTAATAGTGCTCATTGTAGCTGAACGACAAGGAGAGACACCCGGAGTCCAAACCAAGGATGGCTCACGCAAGAGTATTTGCTGCCCTAGCAGTAAGTCTGCTGCTGATCGTCGCAAACTCCATCAGTGAAAGCGATGCAGTAGCCAGACTAATCAGGGTTCCACTACTTAGGGGCACAACCCAATCTGCCGGCCAATTAGGTCAGCCTGTGATAAGCTATTATGCTCCAGTTAGTATTGGAACACCTCCAAAAGTGTTCAATGTTGAATTTGATGTCGATTTCAACGAACTTTTTGTGCCACATTATGAGTGGAACCCATTCAAGACGAACCTTCACTATGGCAAGGGATTCCAATGTAAAGTGTCATCTTCCTGCGTCAAGGACAAGAATTCGCTGACCATCGAGTATCAACATTGTAAATTGAGCGGCAAACTGTACGAGGATGTGATCACATTCAATAATGCTTACGGAAATTTGCTCGGGCCTAATGTGAACGTCTCCGTGCCTGTCTCGATGCGCCAATCCTTTTTAGCCGCCGCCGACGCAAGCGACGCTAGATTCAAAGATCTTCCTATTGATGGTGTCTTCGGCCTCGGCCCATTGGCAAAATCCTCAACTAAAATAACTAATCTCCTAGTGAATTTGCATGAAAACAAGCTAATCGACAACCTGCAATTCTCTTTCTGGTTCAATCCAGTGCTGGACAGCATCCAGGGTGGCGAGCTTGTTTTGGGGGGTATCGATACTCAACGATATCAGGGCAAAATCTATTGGCACCATCTCTCTGCGGTTAGTGGCCAGTGGACTCTTGGTCTTCAGTACGTTAGTTTGGGCAACCAAGTGGTCGGTTGCTATGGACATAGTTGTCAGGCTATGCTAAGCACCGGCTTGACCGACCTTTATGGGCCTCGAGATGACGTTATGAAGATATACGCATTGTTGAACTCAAGCAGACAAAAATCTGGCCTCGAGTTGATAGACTGTCGCCGAATCTCGAGTTTACCAATAATCACCTTTACAATCGACGGTATTCCGTATCCTCTTCTTCCCACCAACTACATCAGAAAGACGGTTGACGGAGCCATATTCAAGAGCGAGACGTGTTATGTGGCTATTTTGCCTTCCGATAGTCATAGAAACGAGTGGATTTTGGGAACCAATTTCCTCGGCACTTACTACAGCATGTTTGACATGACCTATAGGCAAGTGGGTTTCGCGACCCTGAAATGATGCGAATAAATCTCTGAAACTAAACCAGTAGTCCTTGCTCGCTTGTTCTTAGGTTGAAGGGTAAAGAGACTATCTATGTAAGACAGCGTGCTAAACCCAAATCTTATCATGCCTGAATCCATCAGGCATTAACTTGATGAAAACGAGTGAGAAGGGCGGGCGTGTATAGTTGGAACTTGGCAATGTTAGTGCCCTTGATAGCAACATGAAACCACGAATGGCTCATGTTGGCCTAGCAGAAAAGCGACCGCCCATCGCCTGTCCATCAAGTTGCAAATCTGTCATCCGCTAGCCGCAGGTATATTCAATTAGTCGTTTGTAACCTGGCAATCGTTTTCTCCCGCTCGCTTGCTCGCTCGCCTCGTCGTTGGCTCAACAACATCCGCACCGACAAAAATCGCGGTTACTCAACTGAGGAGATAACCAAGCTAGCTCCCATAGTTCGTTTTGGATAGAGAAGCGAATTCACTCTCGTTTTCTCCCCGAATACATAACAACCAGCTTAGTACCACAAACAACACAGCCATGATAAACATCTATCATAACTCCCATAACAACCGCGCAGTCTGACTAGTAGGCAGACCAGGGACTGATATACTTCATGGACAGGGCACTCGCTTTTTAGTTGCCGATATTTATAAGCAATATTTCATGCAAACAAACTTCCATCGTCTGTGGCTTAGCAAGGCTAGTCCGAAGAGCCTTTGTCTGCTTGTCCCATGCGAGCCCATCAGCCAGCTCCCGATGATTGCCGCTCGTTGCTGTGCCGGTTGGCTGGCGGCTCTCGGTTGCTTGTCGTACAGGTGATTTACTACTAGCTGCAGGTTGTTGGAGGGCGAGAGTAAGTTGGCTCTCTCTCTCTCTCCCTCGCTAGAAAGAGAACGATAGACGGACAGAGGCAAAGTTGGTTTGGGGGTGTCTGCATGGAGGTGGGCGAGAAAGTGGGCGAGGGTTGTGGGATAGCTGTAGGCCCATTTGTGTGCTGCAGTGAGGTGAGGGGGCTTGTTGATTCAGCGAAAAGGTTCGTGCCAAGCTGATCGTTCAATATGTTTCCGCCAAAACAGATGTGCCTCAAATAACAGTAGTCATGCGACATCGAGTCCAACAGGGTAGCCCAGTGGCATGGCCCCGCAATTGATGCGCCCAAAATGCGGTTACATTGCTAGTCCGCCCGATACTACCTAAGCTCGGTGCCAATTGTTTGTTACACGGCTCTCAATGGAGTGGAGGCTTTAGTTTTAGTTTTGTTCGCCAATCAGTCTAGTTTCTCTTGTTCGGCGCACTTGTTTTGAGACTTTCATTCTATGCCGACACCTCGACCATGCTGCTTCCAATAGCACACAAACTCGAGGGAGAGAAAGAAGGTTAGCGCGAGAGTTGCATAGATAGAGGAGGAAGAAGAGGCGGGAACACATGTGCTTGACTTTGACTTGACTCTACCAATTGAATTTCCACTACTTGTTCCTATGGACACGAGGTCTGCTTGTGAGCTTGTTATGTCACCAGCTGAAACTAGAACAAGAGGTAACTGAAAGAGATTCGGAAGTGAAGTTTGCTTGTTGCTCAAGCGGTGTGTTAGGATCTCAACTCAAGTAAGCATCGTCGAGAAGCGCAGCCCCAAAAGCTAAGCGAGCAAAACATGTGTCAACAGGTGATTCAATTCTGCTCAGGCTCCACGAAGCCGCTCCTGATTGCAGGAGGTCTGCTTACGCTCCTTCTGGCAATTGCAATTGGCTTCACTGGATGCTCCAACTACTCTCTCTATAGGGACATTGATCCAGCAATTGCGGAAACAAAATCAACAGCCTACTATCTGCAACTCTTGGCCTCAGGTTACTTGGTGCTAATCACACTATTCAGCTGCGTTGCCGCATATTACGACCAGAAGCACTCGATCAGGGCGGTAAGTTTTAAAGTTAGAGACATTTCCAACTCGCCCCAGGCCGTCAATGGGAGCTAACCCAACACCCCATCCCCCTGAGCGCAGCTGTCTGTTCTTACTTCCGTGAACTTTATTCTTGCAGTTGCGGCCATCCTGATGATGAGCGGCGCCGACGATGGACAACAATTTGCAGCACGTCTCACTAGCGCCCAAAAGCTCTACAACTTTACCGACAAACCTCAGCCATATCAAGCTAATGGCACCAATCAATCAAATGACCAATCAACAATCAATGACTCTCTCAACTCTACAATCAAGCATGTTGTTCGTTTAGCCATGGAAA